>JGI24731J21663_1001219_pt1 | contig 21204 bp, 19 predicted proteins | sample EPASupsiteHSE605_FD_21663 | JGI IMG/M metagenome (IMG submission 21663) | reverse complement strand
ATAGCACTAGATAATGCAGAAGGATTCGCATTTAAGTAATTCCAAAATAAAAATTCTGTTATTTTCATGGAGAATCAGCACCAAATCCAGGTACCATCAAAACCATGTTTAACATATTTGTTGTTTCATTGAGAATTGCAAAAAATAAAAATGGAAAAGGCCCAACTTGTTGTTGAAAGAATGAAAAATGAACTTTTAGAAATGTACAACACTCCTAAATTTCGGCAATGCATGTATAATCACCCAAATCCAGAGATTAGGTCATGCTCTGATGATTTTATGGGTATGATTCACATTAAATCTACAAAAGAGAACAAAAAGTAGGTCACAACAATGGTAATGTTTACTTGGCTGGAATTTCCCTCACTTTGTCAAATACGGGCATAAGAAGGGCTTTTTCCGCGCTGATTCGTTTTTTTGGGTCAACTTCTAAGAGGTTTTTAACTAAATCTTGCATTTCTTGGCTTTTGTTTTCTATATAAGGACCTAAACCCGTTCCTTCTACGATTTCAGGGTATTTATACCCAAAAACATCACCAATATGTTGAGAGCCATATATCATTACAAGCTTTTCAAGGTGCTCCTCATTCGAAGAACATTGGAAAAGAGGCTGACCAGTAATCATTTCTACAACAACACATCCAGCACTCCATATATCAACAGCTTCAGTATACTCTGTGATTCCAACAAGAATCTCTGGTGGGCGATACCATTGGGTAATAACTTCAAGTGAAAGTTGCCCACCTGGTATATAAAGAGACCTTGCTAAGCCAAAATCACAAAGTTTTAACTCATTCTTTCGGTTAATCAAAAGGTTCTGTGGCTTCACATCCCTGTGAATGATCTTTTTAGAATGAATAAACTCAAGGGCGCACAGCATCTGATAGGAAAACGAAATGATATCTTCATCAGTAAGTTCATCTCTGGATTGCATAAATCTCCTCAAATCCCAATCGCAATACTCAAAAACAAGCGTTAATCTATGTTGAGAATGAACTACATTGTGCAATTTAATTACATTTTTATGGTTGATCTCTTTCAGAAGTGCTATCTCGCGTATGGATGTTGAAGGAATCCCTTCTTCCCGTGTCTCTAATTTAATTCGCTTCACAGCAACAATTTCTCGGGTATCAACATCTTGGGCCCTATAAACAACACCATAGGTACCCTGTCCAATTCGGTTTATCTTAGCATACATACCGCTCTGATCCGAGACTGTAATGTTAACAAAAAATACGGTTTGACGAAACCAACTATCAGCCATTTACATGAGAAACCTATCGGGAAAATCACAAACTTTTGAAACAACCTCAAAAAATCATAATAATATTAATAAAAGCAAGAATAATCTTTTGAAAGTTGAAAAACATCTAGTTTTGAATATGTAAATTCTCACAATTTTCCTCTCGAATAATCAACTGATATAATTTGAATTCAAAATGGATTTTGTGTCGTCTTATGATGTTCTCGAAGCTAACTTGCCATTTGTGCTTAACAATTATCAATTTATCAGTGTGATTGGAAAGGGGTCTTTTTCGGCGGCATTTGAGGTTGTTTCCATTAAGCACCAAACGAAGATGTGTGCGAAAGTAACACTTCTAGACGAAACGATTATTCAATCAGATGGAACAATAATAGATACCGAAATTTATGCGTTGCTTGCACTGAGCCATCCTAATATTGTCAAGTTATATGATGTATTCGTTTATAATCCATATGCCATTTACATTTTAGATTTGTGCGTTGAGGGAACTGTCGCAGATGAGATATTTTTATACGGGCGGCTTAGTATAATTCGAGCTAATGAAATCATGTCTGGTGTTTTAAGTGCGTTAAAACAGTGTCATGAAAGCTCAATCGCTCATAGGGACATAAAGCCTTCGAACATATTTTTGATGCAAACAGGTAAACCGAAACTTGGTGATTTCGGCTTGAGTTCGTTTGTGACCAATAAAAAGGGAGTGACAAATGCATGCGGTTCCGAGTATTATTGTGCGCCAGAGATGTTCAAAGGATCTGCTTTTTGTCCTTTCAAAGCAGATGTGTATTCGCTTGGTATTACATACTACCAAATTCTAACAGGTCTACTCCCTCGTTCAGAAGATGTTCTGTTTTTCCCGGACTATGTTGATGATAGGGCAAGAACCATTATTCTCAAAATGGTGGATCCCAGTCCAGAAAAAAGACCTTCAATCAAGCAATTGCAAGAAGACCCATTCTTTCAAAAGAGAATAAGGATAAATAATGATGGAAAAATTCAATCATTCTTGAGTTCTCATGCAAGTGCCACCATATTCAGACCTAACATTCTACCAAAACTGAAGCAAACACTGAGCCCAAATTCCCAAAATGTTGTTCAGCCTCATGAAAGGCCGCTATCGCTTATAATGTCACCCAAGGGTACCATGAATAGAAGGAGGCAATCTTACAGAGGGTTTATCCCCCAAGTAACCCAACCTGTGTAAATAAATATGTTTATTTTGTGTAAAAGTGGCAAATGAGCGACCGCTTCTCTGAGAGTCCTTTATCTGAAGATGAAAACGATAATTCCTCGAAAAAACAGACCAACAATTCCAAATTTATGCTTGATGATGAGGATAGTCCAAAAATCCAGAGTTTTGAAGCAGCTCGTTCTTTTGAATCTGAAAACGAATCTGATAAAGAATCCGACATAATGAAAAACGAAAAATATGAATCGGAAAAATCAAATAATGAAGACAAGTCGGATTCTTTTTCTAATAATGAAGATGACCAGTTTAATGATGCTCCAAAAAATTCTAAAAAAGAGAAGAAAGCAGAAGAGAGTAATGAAAACGCTGATAACATTCTGTCAATGGAGCAAGAAAGCGATTTGAAGGAAATATTTGATGGTCCCAAGAAATTAACTGAAGATGAATTGAAGGAAAAGGAAGAAAAAATGCGGAAACAAGCAGAAGATATCATCATCAAGCTTCATGAAGCTTATCAGATTGACGAATCTGCATACAAGAGCAAAACACATTCATTCCAGCGATTCAAGTTCTTGAAAGAACTCGAAGAATACTCAAAGAACTCTAAGCTTACAAAGATTCTTGTTGGAAAAGGATTATTCAGGTACATGGGTACATGGCTCAAGCCATTTTCCGAGAAGGATCCTGTTCCTAATCTCACTATCCGTGAAAAGGTAATCCGTATATTGTTGATCATATCACAAGATCTAGTCGAAACCAACGAGCCTAAATCTAAAAAGCACAAAAATGGTGATTATGACTTAACAGATGATCAAGACAATAATCTTGAAATTGCATTGGAAACATCCGATATCATCAGCGTTGTAACATCAACTACTTTCCCAATTGGTTCTCCACAAGATGAATTGAAAGACAAGCTCCTAACATTTTGGCGCCGTTCAACATTGTCTGTTCAATCAGGAAGAAACGTTCAAAGAGCCACAGTCCTGTTTGAAGACGAAGAGCTTAGAACCAAAACTAAAGAGGGATTGAAGAGACAGAGAGTTAAAGAAGGCCTGATCCAACAAAAAGAGAAGGAACTGGATGAAAAATTCATGAAGAAGTTTAACGTGAATATCAAATCAGACAGAACATACACAACACCTGTAAGAGCAGTACAAGAGCCAAAGAAGATTATGAAAATAAACACGAAGTAAATTACCTACATTAATCGTTCCACTAATGGAGAGAAATATTAAAAATGCTTGGGCAGCAATACCATTTGATAATATTAAAGAGCTTCAAGAGTACGTTCCCAAGATGGTGAATGCTGATGCATCGACAAATTCGAGTGAAGATCATCTTCATACGCTTTTGATGTGTGCTGCAGCTCATGGTTCAATAAACTGCTTGGAGTACTTATTGAGTAATGGGGCAAATCCAAACAAGAAGAATTTTGTTGGAATGACAGCGCTACATTGGGCAGCATACAGTGCTAGAGAGGAATGTGTGAAAAAGTTGCTAAATGCAGGAGCTAAAATCGAAGCAAAAACTGAGGATGGGAAGACACCATTTCACATCGCTGCATCAAGGGGGCATCTCCAGTTTATTGTTTTTTTGAAAGAATTGGGATGTGACATTAATGCTGTAACATCTGAAGGCTGGACCGGAATGCATTTTGCTATCATTGGGAATCATCAAAACGTCGCCAAATACCTTCTAGACCAGAAGATTGACTTCATGGGTCCAGATATTTTTGGGAAAACTTTAATCAGTCTTGTCGAAGAATATCAAAGAACTTGGTTCAAAGTTAATGTTTAATAAATTCGCAAACCAAAATTTGGTCATTGGTTTTGACATTTAATGTTTAGTGGAATTGTATGTGTTTGTTTCTAATTTCAGATATCTTTGTTGTACGGGTTGATAATTTTAGCTAATGCGATCTGTATTCTTAACCAGGAAAGATTTTTAATGAATTGTATGTTTTTATTCTAATTTCAGTTGGTCTTCATTGGAATCCTGACAATAAGGAAAATTCTGTTAAAAAAAGAGTTTCTCAAATGTTATACATGATTCAATCTCTTCTGAAGTTTGTATTAATAATCCTAAATTTGGTTTTGTTGGTTTTTGATGGACTTTTTGGTTAAAAAGTTCATATTTTTAGTTTATTAGTAAAAACATATTTTATTTCCTAATAATATGGAAGATCATTAGAATTACATAAGTGATATAGAGGGCTGCTTTCGCTATTGAATACAAACATACTCTGGTAGAAATGGAAGATAATGAGTATCTAAATTTTTTTGAGCTCTTTCCCTCGAAACAATTCAGATATTGGTCCGATGAAAGAATTAACTGATGATTATATAATTCATTCCCACAACTTATATTGTTCTTCCGTTTTTTATGACTTTTATTATCCATTTTTTTATATGAATCCGGTAACTTTAATCCCAATTCTGGATATCTTGTTTCAAAAAGCCTTTTTCTATGTGTTTTCGCATTTAATAGATTTTTAAAACATATTGAACTCGATATCAGTCCAACCAAATCAGATTTTTTTGGGGTTATACCAACATTCAGATGCAATCGGAAACACATATTAAGCAAAGACTGATATTGATTATTTTCTAAATAATCCCAATCAAATGGAGAATTTGTTGACATGCTAATCAGATACAAATAATCATTCTTTCCTTTCTTTTCAAATGCATTCTGCTTCAACATTCCAAAGAGCTAAAAATGACACATTTTCAAAAGAATTGTCATTAAGAAATTCATTTTGCCAAGCTTAAGATACATGACATTTAAAAAAAAGGATATTTTACTCTGGCATTGCGTCATTGAATTGAGGATGTGCATCAGTTAACAATTTAATTAAGAAATTGTCTGATGGATATCCATCTCTTACAATTTCTATAACTTTAGTGTTTGCTAACATTAATGTTGATAGAAAAACACGTGATACTTCAAATGATTGTAATCCGGATATTAAATTTTGGAAGGTTATTTGCCCTGACTTAGCTTCTATTAGACTGATAATCCAGTCTCTTGTATCTGATATATTGAACGGTTTTCTGTTCTGTTCTTTTTCAAGTATTGGTGTTAGTTTTCGCTCCCATTCTGATAGAGCCGAAATACTTGAACTGGTTATTGTACTCCTTCTCCCTTCCTCAATCATCTTCATAACGAAGTTTTTGCAAATCGTATTATATTGAGAAGTCTGATCATCATTATATTGTATATTATTGGGAATAACTTGCTCGTCATCAGAAGGCATAAAGTTATCTATTGGTTGATCCTCAACAAAAGTATCTAATTCATCAAGAATATGCTCTCTTCCATTTTCAATTGGAATTGCTTCAATTGCTTCGATATCTTCTGCTCTAAGCCTCTTTTCTCTATATGTTTTGACTTTCTCAAATAGTTCATTAAATATGTCTACATGAAATGGTTTTTTCATGGATTTCTTAGATTTGGATCCTTTCTTATCCTCAAAAGAAGATGGTATTTGGAACTTTTTCATTTTCTTGAAAGGTCTGATGGTAAGGGTTAAATTCGCAGCATCGGGGTCTAATGGTTTTGGTTTTTCATTTTTATCTTTCTTCTTTGGCTTTGGTTGAGAAGATTCATCAGGCATAGGAATATCGTTTGTTATGGGAATATCATTTAATAACGAGGTATCTTTTTCCTCGTCGCTTGGGATATTAATGGATGGTAATTCTTCATTGGGGATCTTATTCGGGGATTGTGGGATTTCCAATGGATTACCAAAATGTACAAGACTTCCATTGTCCTCATCAGGTACTAAAAGCCTCCTATCTAAGGGCTCAGAAGTGCTATCAACATAATCCTCGAAATTAAGCGAACTATCTAAGAGAATTACACTATATTTTTCATCAGGTACCATATTAATCCGAAAAGACGGCTGATCACTCTTTGTTTGAGAATCCAAAGAATGGAGAAGGCAAAAAGGAATCTTTGGCATTGTTGTGATTTCAAGTCTAGGCTCGTCTTCTTCCAAAATCGTGGTATCACACTGTTCAATATCCTCGATTGGTGCCAATTTATCATCTATTACCCAATCTATCTGTTTTTTCTTTCTTTTCCCTTGCTTCCCATTTTCATCGGATTGATCAGGTATTGAAGTGCTCGCTGTCACCAAATCATATAAATGTTTAACCTTTTTCGCAAAAATATTGGTAGATCCTTGGATTAAAAGGCCAGCTTGAGAAAAATTAAGGGCCTCTGGATTAAAGTCCTCAGAAATATCTATTGATGATATATTTGATAAGTAATCATCCAAAAACGGCACTAAAGATATATCCCAAACAGCCCAATACTCTCTTACGGGTCTTAAAATCTCTTGAAGTCTATCAAGATCAATTGCAGAGTTTTGAGACATTTGTGGCCGTTTAAAATATTTTTATTTTTTCTTTGTGAATGAACTTATGTCTTGCAAAGCCCAAATCCATTTCATTTTAATTTCAACAAAGATGATCTTGTTTCTCTAATTTTTTATTTTTTGATTAGGTAATTGAATATTCAATTTATATTTATTTAGGAGTCCTAAATAAAAAAATCATAACAAACACAGAGGATTTGGCCAATTGCACATTTTATTATTTTGTATACAAAGAGATTAATAATGTGTTAATTCGTGGATTTCACTGAGCAACAATAAGTATTATAGTATTCTGAGTAATTGATGATATTTCTTTAAAATTTGGGATTATCACGACTAAAACATGTTCTCTTCAAACCTTCAATTAATAATGACTTTTAATTGCCTCTTGAGGAGCTCTTTTTTTATTCAATTCTCTTCTTTCATAGTAAATCTCATATAAAATTCTTCATCATTATCTTTTTCAGGAAAACAATAATTTTGATTAACTAAGTATTCAACTACACTAAGGTGGCCATATTGTTCAGCAATTTGGAATGGTGTTTCATTGAATTTGAAAATTCAACATAATAGTTTTTTGCATTTAAATCAGCTTTTTGATTAACTAGATATATAACAACACTCAGATGACCACTTTCAGCAGCATAATGAAGGGGAATACTTTTAATAATTTAGATACAATATTTTCTGTTTTTGCATTTATATCAGCTTTTTGATTAATTAGATATTTAACAACACCAAGATGGCCATTTAGAGCAGCCAAATGAAGAGGTGTCTCTCCATATTTTGTTCTAACATCAATATCAGCTTTATTTTCAACTAAATCTTCAACAATACAAAGATGTCCATATTTAGAAGCATAATGAAGAGGAGTTTGATTAATAATAATAATTTGGAATCGCTGTTTCTAGCATTTATATCGGCTTTTTGTTTAATTAAAAAGTTAACAACACTATTATGACCATAAATAGCAGCTAAATGAAGTGGAGTTGATTTCTTTACTTAAACTCAATTTTTCTATCTTTAACATTCATATCAGCTTTGTGATTAACAAGGCATTCAACAACACTATGATATCCATTATTAGCAGCTAAATGAAGAGGAGTATTATTAAATATAAAAACTCAACACTATTATTATTTGCATTAATATTAGCATTTTGATTAACAAGAAATTCAACTACACTAAGATGACCATTATCAGCAGCTAAATGAAGAGGAGTATCATTAAATACACAAACTTAATATAATAAGTTTTGGAATTTATCTCAGCTTTTTGATTAACGAGATATTCAACAACATAGAGATGACCATAAATAGCAGCACAATGTAGAGGAGTCTCATTATATAAAATATGTCAACATTCTCACCCTTAACATTTATATCAGATTTTTGATTAACCAGATATTCAACTACACTAAGATGACCATAACTAGAAGCTAAATGAAGAGGGGAATCATTAAGTTCATCCTTTGAATTCACATCAAATCCATTTTCTACCAAATAAAATAATACTGGAAGTTGCCAAAACTCAGATGCTTTGCAAATACTCTCGGTTGTTAATGATAGTTGTTCGAGACTTAAATGAAATAGATCTAAATTACCACTACAAACAACCATTGACATAACCTTATTGTTGATTTTGAATCCTTTCATTAATAAATACTTAAAACTCTTGATTGAGCCAAAAAAACCAGAAAATGATAAAAGATCAAGATATTGTACCCTACAACTCCATTCAAATGGACTCCATCTAGCCTCTTGATTCAAATTGTCGAAATTCACTAATTCATCCATAGCATCGTACTTCATACAATACTCAATACTTGAGGGCAGAAAACCATAATCGATCAATCGATCAATATATTCTTCATTTTCGACAAATGATTGATCAAAACCAGGAGGTTGTACTTTGCTTCCGATAAAACTTTTAAAATCTTCAATCTCTTTTCGAAAATAGTAGCTTATCATATAACTTTCTTCACTTTTTAAACATGATTCGATTTCATCAAATGTAAAAATACCTCCCTTGTACAATCGATATATTAAAACCGGACATAAATTAGATTTTCCTAATAATTTTTGATGAAAATCCTCGTTCTGGCAATACTCAACAGATAATCTCACTGCTTTTTCAAGTTGATGAGGACGAATCTTTGGTAACATAACTATTCGATCCACACAAAATTCCATATCACTTATAACGACTTCATTTCCATATCCATAAAGAAAGTGCTCAAATGCAGTCTTTTCTTCCATAAAAAAATTAATTTTTTGTAAAACACTTTCTTGAGCCCACATAAAGATCATTCTTCATTTTCTTGCATTATTGATTGATATTCACAAAGATTTTTCATTGAGAAGTGTTTTCATCCAGATTAATTGAACATTCAGCATAATCATGGATGATTCTCACAAATCTGGTCAGGATTTGGGATTTTGTCACATTATATACAATTTTATTATTATTAGTTATCAATGGTATCTGGACAATCTCTGTCTTCAAGAATTCGAAATATATTGAATAATCTTTTCCATTTCCAGTGGTTTATAATCCAAAATTGTTTTATTTTGATCAAAGTTCAATGAAACCTATGAATATTTTTTGATTTCCAATAATGAGTAGCTTTTTTATTTATTCCATACTTCTTTGATGCGAATAACTCAACACTCGATCACACAAATGTTGCATTGGGATCCATTATCATTCTGTTGAGTTTATGAACATTAAAAGATCTTTTAATGATATCCAAAGCAAGCAATATTTATATCAATGATCAATAAGCCCTTTTATAAACATTTCAAATCGAAATTGAACAATTTTATTATCAATAATAGATACTAGATTGCAATTTTGGTTAATGATTCACTATATTTATAGTCAATGACCCTTTGTTTAACAATTAACACAAAAAACTAAAATTCTGAAAATAATTTAGGAATTGAAAGTATAAATAAAGTCAAAATTTATATTCAACAATTGTAGTCAGCAAAGTCATTTATTTGATGTCTTCGACCAAAAATAGTACACAGAACGAAAGATATAAAAAACTCTCATCGATAATAAGGGAGAAATATGATTCATCACAGAGCAAATTTGGAGAATACTTCAAAAACAAATATAATTTCGATCCTCCTTATATAATCGTGAAAGAATCTGCAGAAATGGTATCAAAGACTCTGAATATTCCTTTTCCACGAGAGTATTCCAGAGAAAAACCAACTGCATTACTTTGGTTCGATATGAATTGGGAAAGAATCGAATCTATTGTTGATTCAATCCAATATAAAATGGAAAATGAGAATGGAGAATTGATATTAGAAAATAAAAGCTAGATTTGTTTGAAATCTATATATACTTAAATTCGATTCTTGAATTATTTTCGACAAAATAGTATCACAACACCACAAATCAAGTGAAACAATGATTAAACAAGGCACTTACCATTGATCCTGGTTCCAATCATTGTGTCCGTTTATAAATTGAATGTCTGCTGCAGGGAGGAGAGTTTGTAACCACAGCGGATTTAGATATACAATCGAGAAAGTCATTGGAGAGGGAGCTTTTGGCACAGTATATTTGATTTATAGCTTGGAAACGGGAGAACGGGTTGCTCTGAAAAAAATATGTGAGGATACCCGGTATAAATCTCGTGAACTTGAAACTTTACAGGCAATACATCATCCGAATTGCTTGACTCTTTTGCATCATTTTGTAAGTGAGTCACAATCAACAAAAATGTTATATTTAAACCTTGTCACTGAATACGTACCGGAAACCCTTTCAAGTGTAGAAAGGCAATATCTATCAATTGGACAAACGATTCCTACACTATTAGTTAAAATGATATCTTATCAGCTTCTCAGAGCCCTTGCATATCTTCATGCAAAGAAGATATGCCATCGGGATATAAAGCCAGCCAATGTTTTATTACACCCATCAACATGTCAACTAAAACTTTGTGATTTTGGAAGTGCCAAATTCATAAAGAACAGCGAACCAAGTATTTCCTACATAACATCAAGACCATATCGAGCTCCTGAGCTTATTTTAGGAGCTACAAAGTATGATGGATCGATAGATATATGGTCAGCAGGTTGTGTGATTGCAGAGATGCTCCTTGGACAGCCATTATTCAATGGTGAGAATAATGCTGAACAACTCTTAGCAATAATTCACATACTGGGTTCGCCTTCGCATGCTCAATTAGTAGCAATGAATCCGCAATGTGCTCAATTCGACCTCCCATCTCTTCCAGCTTTGCCCTGGAAGAATGCTTTTCGGTCTTCCACTGATCCAAATGGTGTTGATTTGGTTTCAAAACTATGTGTTTTCCATCCTCAAGGAAGATTAAGAGGATATACATCACTTTTACATCCTTTTTTCGACGAATTGAGATCCCCCGATTTTTCTCTTCCTAATGGAAAAGAATCACCATCATTCTTTGAATTCACACATGAAGAAATTGGTTTTATTGGTTTTGATTTACTTAAACAATTAGTACCCCAGCATTTGCATAATGATCCTTGGTTTATTGAAAGAATGGATCCATCAAGCCTCCATAAGAATGGCGAGGAGGAAGAATAGTTAGTTTAATCAGCATCTTCAACATCAAATGACATTCTTGAAGAGGAAGCAGGATTTCTAATCAACCTTTCTGGAACTGCAAAGTTATTTCTCTCTAGCAAAAGCCTTAAATCATACATTATTGACGCGTCATCATGTGTTATGTAGGATGTTGCAATACCAGATTTGCCCGCTCTTCCAGTTCTACCAATTCTATGAATATAATCTCTTATATATTTGGGCATTTCAAAATTAATTACGTTTTCCACATCTGGAATATCAATACCACGAGAAAGAATATCAGTTGCAACAATAATATCGATTCCACCATCATGAATTGCTGTAATAACCCCCTCTCTTTCTTTTTGGGTTTGCCCACCATGAATCATTGATGATCTAAATCCTGCTGAACCAATCTTGAATGCTGTATCTTCGCATGATTCTCTAGAATTAGTAAACACAATTATTGGAGATTTCATAGAATGAAGGGCTTCAATCATTAAAGAAATTTTATCTTGAGGATCACAATAATGAACAATTTGTTTAATTGTTTCAGATGCATCGCCAATAATTCCTACACGTAATCTAATAAGAGATTGAAAATACTGTTCCACAATCGGTAATAAAGCATCAGCCATTGTAGCACTAAACATTAACAATCTTCTAGACTTATTTGTTTGAGACACAATTATTTCGATTTGAGGACCTAGGGATTTATCTATCATTTTATCTGCTTCATCAATCACTATCATCTTACATCTCTCAAGAACAATAAGTCTTCCTTCGAGAGTATCTTTTAGTCTCCCTGGGGTTGCTACCAATATGTGGAACCCTTTAATTAACTCAATGGCTTGATCATTGATAGAATACCCACTAATCAGCGATTTAACTCTTATACCCAAGGGTCTCCCTAAAAGTTCAATAACTTCAAATATCTGATTAGCAAGTTCATGTGTTGGGGCTAAAACAACACCAAGTGGCCCATAAGATGGATCATAGCCATCATTTTGCAAATAGTCATACACTTGAGTTAGCATTGGTACAACATATGCTATTGTTTTACCAGTACCCGGTTGAGAAATCCCAACAATATCAAATTTGCTAAAAAACAAAGAAATTGCTTGAGCTTGAACAACAGTTGGCTTATGGAATTCGTTTTCAATAAGCGCCTCTATCAAGGGAGTTGGAATAGGATCAGACCATTCTAACATTGGAGGGGCATCAATCCTCCTTTTTGAAGATATGAAAACATCGTTATCATTTCTCCAAATTCGTAGTTTGGTGGCCTCACTTATTTCAGTGGTCTTATCTGGGTTCCTTCGCTTGGAAGGTCTCATAAAACTTTCGTCTTCTGCTTCATAATCCCTCCTTCTTCTTTCATCATTAATCATCAAATCAGATTTTTCATATCCAATATATGTATCTTCCCGATTATTCCAATCAATACTCTTCGCATAAGTAAAATTTCTAGTACTCTTAATCTTGGCTTTTAAATAATTATCCTGAATCCTCTTCAATTCATGCTCACTGGCTTCACTCTTCATAAAAACTAAACTTTCCTTCTTCTGAGCATATGGAACTGCGATGGATGAAGTCTCAACAGGACGAACCCTCTCCCTTTTAGGCACATACTTTACACTCATCCCAAGAATAATCGTCATTCACTTTACAAAAATTTAAATTCGAATTAATCGGACTTTATTTTGTATTTTGTATTTAAAATAATCGAATAATCGTTGTGCCTTGGCCCGACAATATTCAATTATTCAGGTCGGGTGGTTTGGTCGACCTTTTTTAATGAGCGCTAAAGTTGTTAAGAACGCTTCCTATTTCTCTCGTTTCCAAACCAAATTCCAAAGACGCCGTGAAGGAAAGACAGATTACGTCCAACGCAGTGTCTTAATTCAACAAGACAAGACAAAGTTTGGTGCTGCTAAGTACCGCCTTGTTGCTCGTATCACCAACACCAAGGTTATTGCTCAAGTTGTTGTTGCTCACATTGATCACGATGAAACCCTCTGCCAAGCCAACTCTACCGAACTCGTTAACTATGGCATCAAGCTCGGTCTTACCAACTATGCTGCTGCTTACTGCACAGGTCTCCTTGCTGCCCGCAGGCTCCTTACCAAGCTTAACCTTACTGAAGTTAAGTTCGCTGTTAAAGAAGATGATGAAGAATCCCGCCGCCCATTCAAGGTTATCCTTGATGTTGGTGTTGCTCGTACAACAACAGGTGCTCGTGTTTTCGCTGTTATGAAGGGTGCCATCGATGGTGGTCTTTTCGTTCCACACAATGACAAGCGCCTTGCTGGTGGTGAAGATGCTAAGAAGAACAGGCATTTCATCCTTGGTGGTCACGTTGCTGATTACATGAGGAAGCTTGAGAAGGAGAAGCCAGATGCTTACAAGAGACAATTCTCCCGCTACATCAAGGAAGGAATCACAGCTGACAAGTTAGCTAAGATCTACGAAAACGCTCATGCTCAAATCCGCAAGACCCCAATTCTTGCCGAGAAGCCAAAGGTTGAGCACAAGAAGGTTCCAAAGACACCCAAGCTCACAACTGAAGAGCGCAGGCGCCTTCTTAATGAGAGATTGACTGCTGCTGGTCTCCCACCAAGGGCTTAAACAACCTTGAATTATTAATTGTCTATTTTTATGGATGAATCTCTAAGTTTTTGCAGATCAGTCATTGATTATGATTCGATTGCATACATTAATGAGGTTTTACCTGACGAATCATATCTTAAGCAACTACCTGCCCTAATTAAGAAACAGAATGACATTATAACACAAAATGAGAAAATTCTCAGAGAAAGGATTAGAATCAGATCTTTTATTGAAAAGAAAGGAGAATCTATACTGATTGATGCGAGAAAATCGATTTCAGAGCTTGATGAGAGAATTAAAGGTATTAAAGAAAACGCTCGTGACACTGAAGACGTTATTAAGAGAATATCCGAAGATATTCTTCCATTAGATAATGCAAAGAAGAATTTAGTTGCAACAGTAACGACACTAAGGAGACTTGAAATGCTAATAACCACAATTCAGTATTTAGAGAGCAATATCGAAAAGAGAGACTTTGGCGAATGTTCTGCAAATATAATGGCTATTTCATCTTTATTGGGTCACTTTAATGAAATTGGTGCCTCTGAAGTTGTTTCTCCTTTTGCAAACAAATTCCAAAACATGAAAAAGACCTTAAAAAGCATTGTGAACAATGAGTTGGACCAAAATTTGTTTAGAGGGATATCAAGTGATTATAACTTATCATTGTGTACGCTAATAGATTCATTTGCAGATGGTTTTAGGGAGATTACAATAGATTGGTTTTGCAATAAGTTTCTCCAGTTATATGATGATTCCTTCAAGAATTCCGACTTATCATCGGCACATTCTAGATATACATGGTTTAAACAGAGGATTGATTACTATAATCAGAATTTTTGCAAAGTATTCCCTACTGAATGGAAAATGCCTTATTGGATAACAAGAGCTTTTTGCCAGAAAACAATGCTTCATCTCAAGAAGATTTTGTCTTCTCAGAAACCAGATCTCAAGCAATATTTATCATCATTTGAAATGACAATCAAGTTCGAATCAAAAATGGCGGACTCTTTTGCTACTCTAGAACGAACACCCTTTGATTCGAATTCTAAAATGCCTGATTTTCCATCCACAGCTGAAGGTGTTAAACAAAAATATGAATATCTTAGAAGACAAGAGCTTGGTCTTGGCGAAATCAGAAAGGTTCCTGCTTCAGAGTTCATTGGATCAATCGCTGTGGCATTTGCTCCATACATGCAGCTTTATTTAGAATCAGAGAAGAGTAACTTTTCTGCTATTATATCAGAAGCACACTCTAATGCGAAAAATGATATAGATAACGAGGAAAAAGTTTTACAAAGTTCCAGAGTCCTGATAATGGCAATGAGAAAAGCAATCGAAAAATGTGCTGGGTTTGGTGTTGATCAGACAATTATTGATCTATTCTTTTTGTTGAAATCTTTGCTTTCTGAATACATTGATGGGTTAACTCGATGCTTGCCCAAAAAGGCAACAAGTGATGAGCACTACAAACTTATATGTTCAATCACAAATACTACAGCATTATTCTTATCTGCTTACGATAGTCTTGAATCCAAAGTTCAACAATTACTTCCAGCAGAAAAGAAAGCATTGATTTCTATTAATGATACCAAAGAACATACTGGTTCTGAACTAAGAAAACAGATAATTTTCTTAATAGAGGTGTTCATCAAAGAAAATGAAGCATCATTAATATCAATTGGAAATGGATCATGGATTGATGAAAATGGAAAGCTTCCAGCAAAATTATTATTATCATTTGATAATAGATTCTCTATAGTTGGTGAATGGTTGAACAATGATAATATGAATAGATTTCGACCAACATTTACCCAAAAAATGGTTACTATTATTCGTGACTCGCTTTTTCGATCCAAGAACATTAATATCGGATCTGCATCAAGGATATTGCTTGCTCTTAAAGAAATTAAAGAGATGGTTGTGATTTCCACACGAGCAGATAGCTCGAGTTCAAAAAAGAGAATTGACTTTGATTTCTCAAGATTGGAGAGCGATCTGACTGTTCTTTGCTCTCCCGAAATAGCTATGGTCTCTACATATCTTGGAAAAATACAAGCACGAAACAAAGATCAATTTTTAAGTCTGGTGAGATTAAAAGGTTTGAGTGCGCAAATGGAAATGCAAATATCCAATGAATATGATAGGCAACTGCCCCTGTTTTGTGATAAATAATGTTACATATTTTTATTATCTTATTTGTAGTGTGACTTAATTGCTCTATCTCCGCTGATGCATCCTTTCTCAGTTAAAAGGTTAGCAATCTCATTATGCTGGTAAGTAATTGCTAAATCAATGGCAGTTCTATGGAAAAAACAGATATTACATCATTAAAACTATATAAAACGAATCTTCTGCTGATAAATCAACATCCATTTCAAGTAAAAGCTTCATAGAATTCAATCTACCAAGAGATGCGGCAATAACCACTGGAGGCGGATCGCCATAGTTAATATCAGCACCAGATTTAACAAGATATCTCACAGATTCTTCTTTATTGAGCATTAATGCCCATTGTAATGGTGTTCTAAACTCACCAAAATTAATATCAGCTCCATATTCTGCAAGTACAGGTATCAATTTATACTTTTCTGATTTAGTGCAAAATAACAGTGATTCATTCTATAAAAAATATGAACTAATTCGTTTGGATCAAAATCAGTTCCTGATTTGTATTGAATAAGAGCCTCTTTTAGTTTTTCTGGATCATCTTCACGAATAGCATTTCTAATCAACGTTTTTGGAACCTGTTTTTTTGAGTTAACATCAGTGAGAAACACAGACATTTTGTGGCTGTTCCAGTTCTGAAGAAATCAACTTCATTCATTGTCTAAATGTAACAATTCAACAATTATGGTAAGAAAAAAATGTGTAATTGACTCCGATAACCAAGTCTTTATTCATTCAGTAATTCATGTGCTTTTTGCGCTCCACATTCTACTAAGTACATGATAGATTGTTCATTTTTATGTATAAAAGCTAGGTCAAGTGGAGTGACAAGATGAAACAAATACTAACATCATCCTTAAATACTCTATTATTAAAACATGTCCGATTAGTGCACGAAGTCTGGTGTGTAAAGGAATATGAAGCGAATAAACTGAGAAAACACTAAAACAACGCAACTAATTTCATTTATTTTTGAGTTGTGTGTTATTAGTAATTTTACTATTCCTATATTTCCTTTTTTTGCTGCAAAATGGAGTGGTGTGTAACCATAACAGGAAAGGTAATTGTATAATATTGATATAATTACTATTAGTGGCATTAACATCTGCTCCATTAGCAATAAGAATTTCTACTGCTTTAATATTTTCGAATATACATGCTATATGGAGAGGAGTACAGAAATTATTTCCTCTTGAATTAATTTTTGCATTATGATTTATTAGTAACTCAGCAATAGTGTTATTTCCATGTTTAATTGCTAACTGTAAAGATGTTAATCGAGTATTGAATTGTTATCTTCATGAATTGTAACTTAACTCCACTTAAGGCTTCCATATCTGCATTTTTTGACAATAAAAACCGAACCATATCAATTTTATTCCATATAATAGCATAGTGTAATGGTGTATAGTGATCAAAAACATTAGATCAACAAAATATAATTGATAGAATAATAATCCACAATATTAATATTGGCACCATGTAGTAATAATAATCGGGCAATCAATACAAGATTATAATATGCAGCCAGGTGAAGAGGAGACTTTCCATTTGGATTATCAAAAAATCATAATTGATAATCAAACACTATCTTGTGAATTAACATCAATTCCCATTATGATTACATGTTCAATTAACGACAATTCTCTCGTCATTAGAGCAATATGAATTAGAGATTCTTTAAAATATCTAAGAAAACTCGAAATATCGAAATAAAACAAAATTCTTCATATTAATATCAGCACCTAATCGGTACAATAATGAAAGTATGCATTTGACGGATTCCACATTGAAAGATTTGGTATCAAGATGAGATATCAAGGAAAATATTGGTGTTTCATGAAACAAAATAAAAAGATATAAGATATTCTGAGAAACTAGTATTAATTGAATTTATATCTGCTGCTTTTTCAATAAGAATTCGAATAAGCATTTTATTCTGGTTATAGCATGCATAATGCAAAGCAGTATCCAGATAATAAAAAAAATAATAACAACGAAAACAAGACATTTTGGTTTGTTAAATGAATATTTGCTCCTTTGTTAATTAGGAAAATTGATATATTTTCGTGATTATGACAAGCAGAAAGAATAAGAGGTGTATCTCCATTTAATATTTGATCTTATGCACAAAATAAAAATGTTATCATTCTTTTGATTGATGTCAACACCATAATTTAGAAAGACTGATATTGCATTTAATCTTCCCTTTTGAGATGCTTTATGAATTGGAAAATTTCCAAAAGTTCAATGCATACATAATGATAGAAGAAAGAAATTTATCTTTTAAAAAAATATTACCTCCATTCTGAATAAAAAAAAGCAATGAACGCAAATGGTCCGTATTACTCATTACATTATGGATTACAATGCCATTTTCCACAATCCAGTTAAAAATTCTCTCTTGAAAAAACTCAGAAGCATACTTTAGCCATTTAAAACTACAATTAAAATACTCTTGGGTGATGTGAATTAATTCAAAGCAGCCACTATAAATTGCTTGAGGGATAACTGAAGGACTTATTTTCGCTTTATTCAAAATCAAAAACTTAAAACACTTAATTGAACCGAAATGCGCAGAAACAACTAATGAGGTGTGATTTTTTGGGCAATAACTCCATTCAAAATCGGTCCAAGATACCAAACTATCAATCACATATTTCGAATCATTATACAAGTCTTTAAGCCCATTTAGATCATCATACTTGAGCGAATAACCTAAAGATTCTTTTCTAAACCCATGTTTAATAAGGGATTTAAGATTCTCTGGTTCATTAGAGAACAGTATTTGAAAATCGTGTCCAATATGAAACTTTTTTGATAATACATGGAAATTTGGCAAAGAATCAAAGAAATATATTAATGGGAAAAAAGCTTCAAGTTCTTCCAATTCCCTATTAATATCATCTACTGTACATCCTCCAAATTCTAAAATATAATATGCAACAATTGGCAAGTGTTTTATCGAATAGTGGATTAAATATTGCAGAAATAGCGTCTGTTTTTCTTTGTGGTTTATACAATTTTTAATAATATCTATAATATCAAAAGGCCTATTTCTAATATATCTGATAATCTCGTGAACACATGAAATGTCGAAAAAATCATTCAAAAAACTCAGATTACAATTTTCTTGGTATAAAAAGTCCTGAATATCAATTATTTGCTTCAGATCTTCATTGATTTTATCCAAATCAACACTATTCATTAATGTAAATTTTACATATTATCACAATATTGAAACCTTTGTTGTGGGTATTATTTCCACAGTAATAATCATGATTGAACTAAGATCATGTTAGTTGCTAATCTTATATCTCTTCATCCATATGATTTTGTTGGATTAGTCCAAATTCCATTCTCACAGTGATGGGGAATATTATTGAATTGATTTCATCTTTTGCTTGTAATATTTACTCATTTTTTGTTGATGATCACTTCGTGTTTTGATTTTATATTGATTCTATCTCATTTTCTGTCGTTTGTTGAATGAAACTGTAGTGTTTTACTATTACAACAAAACAATCTCTTAATATAAATGTTTTATTCATGTCATAACACAAAGTATACTAGAAATATTATGACAATGACAATGAAAATGATAAAACATATGAAATTCTTCTTCGAAGAGGGATTTTTGTACTGGCTAATCAATTTTTCCAAAACTTTCTCTTCCCTATTCAGGAAATCAATTTGATATTGGGAGAGATTGCTCACTATTCTCTGAGTAATCTTAGAGGGGATCCCTGCTTCTTGCATTTTCTTCTGGATTTGGGTATCATTATTCTTCCTTCTTTCAAATGTTCTCCCATGGAGAGAGAACTTAAGTGTACAACCATCAACCTTTGTTGTAAGAAGGCATCTTGTTGCTTTTTCAAAATCTTGTGATTTTTCAAAGAATATTCTACAGGATTGGTTTTCCACATTTGTTACCAGAATTGGATGAACATGAGGAATCAAAACTTGGATAATTTTATCTTTTGTAATGCTTGGAGGTATATCGAGTATTAAAAGAGATGGAAAGTGATTTCTGGAAATATATATTGTATTTCGTTCATATTGACATTTAGTATTTTTCAATGCCCTTTCTAGTTGTTTTTTGCTATAAAACTGGATTCTAATAGAACTTTCATCCTTTTGGAAGATTGAAAGAATGTCACCATATTGACTAAAGTGCTTCCGAATCATTTCTTCATTTCTGTTGTTGAACCCAAAAACAAATGCAAAATTCCTAATTCCCTCTCCTTGGACTCGAATATTATCATAAACTTGTAAGTATTTCTGGTCAATTTTCACTTGATTACCTCGATGAATTACTTCTCGCAATGTTTCTTGATCTGGAACAATGACTTCAATACTTCGCGTTCCAGATTCAACGTTGACTTTGGATAATGGACACTTTCGTTGAAATTCCAATGATAAACCACTTCCAATAAGTTCTAGGATGGCTCTGTCTTCCATTTCCATTGGAATGTTATCAACCTTAACAACAATTCTCGTTTCTTCATTCGATGCATCTTCTTCGATGTCACTATAATATTCACTATTACCACCATCGGTATCGTATTCATAATAACTATTTGTTGAATCAGAGAATCTTCTCGTCATTAAAAAATGAAGTCAAGAAAAATCTTGCCAAGAAAATAATTTCTATTTTGTCAATTGTTCAATAATAAACGGAAGGAAAAAAGTATTCAAAACTGGAAATTTGATAAATCATTTGGCTAATGAGAATAAAACATGGAGATTCATGGATTGTATTCAAAGATTTTTGAAGTACATATTCATATTCCTCAAACAATGTCATTTTTAAACTTGTTTCATAACACATTGCTAGTATCTATTTGTTGATTTTGTTGTTCAGTTGAATCTCTAAATGCAACCTGGCCAAAAAAATGGGAAACAACTTTGGCATTCCTTCTGTAACACATGAATAGGATTAAACATGTTTCATCAAATAAGTTATTGATATAAGTATTACTAAATGAACATCAATTCTTCAGATTATCAATAGAAGATAATAAT
>JGI24731J21663_1001218_pt1 | contig 21224 bp, 10 predicted proteins | sample EPASupsiteHSE605_FD_21663 | JGI IMG/M metagenome (IMG submission 21663) | reverse complement strand
AGCACATTTCCAACTCCTCCAGCACTTAATTTGAATTCATCAAATTCTAATTTGCCTCCTGCACCATCAACGAATATTGGAAACACATTTCCAACTCCTCCCACGCTTAATTTGAATTCATCTAATTCTAATTTGCCTACTCCACCTACGCTTAATTTGAATTCATCAAATTCAAATCTACCTCCTGTACCATCAATGAATATTGGAAACACATTTCCAACTCCTCCAACTCTTAATTTGAATTCATCTAATTCTAATTTGCCTCCTGTACCACCAATGAATATTGGAAACACTTTGCCAACCCCACCTACGCTTAATTTGAATCCATCTAATTCAAATCTACCTCCTGCACCATCAATGAATATTGGAAACACATTTCCAACTCCACCTACACTCAATTTGAATTCATTTAATTCTAATTTGCCTACTCCACCTACACTTAATTTGAATTCATCAAATTCAAATCTACCTCCTGCACCATCAATGAATATTGGAAACACATTTCCAACTCCTCCAACTCTTAATTTGAATTCATCTATGACTAATTTGCCAAGTATTTTTCCAAATAATGGTATTCTTAGTACCCAAGTTCCATCAAATCAATCAATTAATGATATTTCCAAACCACCATCTATTGGATCAAATAATCAGTTTTCATCCACATCAACTAGTTTTGGAATCAAAAAGGACACAACACAGCTTTCCCTTGAACCACCTAATAGTTTTGTCCCTAAGAGTTCTAATGATAATTTGCCACATGATTTCTTGAATCAATCAAATTTAACAAATGATCAGAATCATAATTATTCTGCACCCAAACCAATATACTCTTATCCAAGTTTTGCCACATCGTTTACCAAACCATCTATGGATTTACTGCCTCTACCAAAGTCTCCATGTGTTTTTGGCTTTTCCAAAAACCTTAATCCAACTTCAATATTCCAATCTGGATCTTTAAAATATACTACAGCAGTAGGATCATTTTCGGATCTTGATTTGGATATGGGAATGCCATTTATACCAGATTTCGGGAGGATTATTCAATTGCCTCCTCATGGTTTTTTAGATAGCCATGACACAATTACATATAACCAGAATACACATGGAAGTTTACAAAGGTGTATTGATTCTTTGAGGCCACACTCTACATTGATAATCCCAGCAGGAATATATGAGGAAAACATTAGAATTACCAAAAACCTCGTGATGAAAGGTAATGGAAAGGTTAAAATAGTTGGAAATGGGTTATCTGATACAGTATCTTTTTCATGCAAAGAGGTAATCATTCAAAATATTAAATTTGTGGCCAAGGTTGAGCAAAAAGGAGGAGCAGCATCATTTATTAATACAGTTGCATCTTTAACAAATTGCAAATTCTCTAAAAGTGGTGTTTCAGTTTGTCGTAGTGAAGGCAATTCATATCTATCATTTAAAAACTGTATCTTAAAGGGAGGAGCATTGTCTGGACTATTTGTTTCTGAAACCACCAAAGTTTCATTGGTTTCTTGCCAAATAATAAATAATAATAGAATGGGTATTGCTGCCACAGGTTTCTCGGTAATAGTTGGAAGTGAAACAACCATTCAAGGCCACCAAGAAAGTGGAGTCTATCTTGCCGAAAACTCTTCAATCAATTTATTTGGAAGTAATATCTCTAATAATGGGAAAAAAGGCATTGATATCGTATCAAGATCTCAAGATATTCTGATTGATTCATCAATAATTGAATATCACAGTTATGGGATATTCCTTTGTAACCAAACGAGGGCAACCCTACATAAAAATCAAATTAGAAATAATCAAGTTCACAACATCTATACTAAGTCATTTTGTCGGATTATTATGTATTATAATGTGATTCAAGAATCTCAACAAAACCCCTTAATGATTTTAGAAGACCATACAAAATGCTATTCATATTCTGATTCATTCAGTGGTACATGCAAAGTTGGAATAGCAGTTATCAAAGAATCGAGTTTTATTGCCAAAAAGTCGAAGTTTTCGGGATTAACTGGCCAAGGAATATATAACATTGAATCATCAATTACAGATTTGCATTCATGCACCTTTTCTGGAATTCAACAAACAGCTATCAATTCGCGTACCAATTCCTCGATGCAAATTAGAGATTGCACTTATAGCAATTGCGCATCACCTGTGATTATGATCAAAGATAGAGTTAAAGGTTTTATTAGGCGATGCAAGTTTATTCGTTGTAATCTTCATGCACTTGACATTGGCAATGGCATTTCAGATTTTGTAATCAAGGATTCTGATTTTTGTAATTCTGGTGATTCTGCCGTTAAAGTGAGAGGATTATCATCTCCAACATTTGTTGGTTGTAGATTTTTCTCAAATAATGTGTCAGGTGTTGATATCTTTGAGCCAGATTCATGTCCTGAATTCCAGAATTGCGAGTTTTATCAAAACAAAGATTGCGGTGCAAGTGTTATGAAAAATTCCAGGCCAATTTTCACTGGGTGTTCGTTTTCTAACAATCGGATTGGAATCGAAGCTCTTTCAAGTAATGCTATTATTTCCAATAGCACAATGTCTAAGAATCTAGCATGCGGGGCTTTAATAAGTGAGAGATCGTCGATAACCTTCATATCTTCAAAATTCTTTGGCAATCCATTAAATGTTCAAATTCTCCACCCTGGAACAATTGCTGAACTAAAGAATTGCAGCATCAAAGATTCAATAACTCATTCTGGTGTTCTTGTTACAAATTCATCAACTCTTAACGCATCTAATTGCGAGTTCGAAAACAATTTCGCTCATCATGTTGATGTATCAAAGGGATCAGAGTGTACCCTCACTGAGTGCATTAGCACAAAATCTCTAAGTGGTGTTGGTTTCCATGCTCATGAAAGATCAAAGCTTCTAATGAATCAATGCAAAGTGAGCTCCGAGAAAAACATCGGAGTATTCATTTCCGGATCTGAATTCGAATTGAACGGATCAGTTGTCAGACAAAATGAAGCTACTGGTATATTAATTCAGGATAACTCCTCATTCAAGATTTATGACTCAGACATTTCCGCTAATAAAACAAACGGGATTGAGGTCAATGGTGCATCCGGAAGCGTGAAGAAGTGTACCATCATTGGGAACACAAATGTTGGTATCCTTATCCAGAAGAATTACGATGAGGTTCAGACTTTCGATCTCAGGTTTGCCACAAATGGAAAGGATCTTGTGAGATCTACATAAAAATTGACCAGTTTACAATATCGGTTTTTTAATTAATAACGTTCTATGCAAGTTCTTTATAGAATTCCACAAACTGAAGTTGGAAACGATTCTGCTCCGTATGTTAAATGGAGCAAAGATGCTAAGTATTTAGGATGTTTTGGAAACAATAATCTCGTTTTGGTTTTTGATAGAAATGGAAATAAAGTTTCGAGTATTCCTGTGGCGAATCCAAAATTTCTTGAATGGGACAGCCAATCCAAGTATTTAATAATCACAAGTTCAACAGCAAAGGAGGTGAATGTGTTTTCGATGACAAAAAGAGATACCATCCCTATTGAAGCCCCTTTTGTTCCTTCTTGGATTCAATGTTCTCGAAATGGATCTCATATTGTTGCTGGATCTGATAAAGGCAAGTTTTGGATTTGCAACCTTGTTTCTAAAGAAAGTCAGACATATCAAGGAACACATGATGATACCATTATTGATGGATGCTGGAATTCTAAATCTCAACTGGCTCTATGCTCACATGATCTTTCAATATCAATTTCAAACCCCGATGGATCTGTTATTGCCAGAAAAGACATAAAAGATATACCCATATTTCCACAGTTTGTGACACACGAGAAATCTTCAACTCTCGTGTTTTGTAGTTTGAATAATCCCAATCTTTTCTTTTGGGAGTACACGAATGAAGATAAGGTTTCGAAAGTTGGATTTGAAGCATCATACGGAAAGATTGTCAAATGCAATACTCTGAGCAATATGTATGTATATATTCAGTTTTCTACAGGAAAATACGCATTAGTAGGTTTCGATGGGAAAATTGCAGTCGAAAGACAGGCTTTCTCTGCCACAGCGGCCAAAGCTGATTCTGTAAGATCCAAGTCTGTTGTATGCGCCGGCAATTCCATGAAACTTCTTTCAATGGATGATCCCAAAACTATTAGCGAAGAACAAGTAGTTTTTTCAAATGATTTTCCAGGTGATGCAATAAGTGTGTCTTTGACATCCGATGGTACTATTTGTGCTGTTGGACAAAAAGGAGGCAGCATTCTTGTTTATTTGGTTGAGGTACCAATTTTGTCTTTTTCTTCTGGTCCTCTTGCAATATATAATGAAAATTTGACCACAATGTCAATTTATGATATGCACAAGAAGAATTATCGAAAGTTTTCTGTTGAATCTCAGCCTCAAAAACTAGCAATATGTCGAGAAAAAGCTGCAGTTGCGTTTAACAACAAATGCCATTTCTATAGTACCAAAACATGTGAGTTTATTACAAGTGTAGAATTTTCTGCTTCAATCGATTCAATTCAGGTTAGCGAAACAACATATGCTGTTTTAATGAGTGGGAGAGTTGTATTACACTATTTTGATCAGTCAAAAAGACCATTTAACTTCCCAGATTTCGAAACCAATACAAAAGTCACTGCATTTGCCCTTACTGGAATATTACTTTTATTGGCAACAGATGATGGTGCGATTAGAATATTTGATACAAGGAGTCAAGCATACTTGGATGGCTATAAACACCCTGTGGCTGTGAAAACAATTCGATCGAATCTAAGTGAAACCAGATTTGTTTTCATTGATGTATCAAACGATGTTTATCTTTTTAATCCAATCAAAAAGACAACATTAGAAGTTTCCAATAAAGGAGATGTTATGGAAGCAGACTATGCACTATTCGACGTAACCGACAGAAATGTATTTGCAGTTATTGCCTCAAAAGCTGTATCAGTGTATCATTTTACTGATCATGATGTTTCGGGCTCAAAGATGAGTCTTCTCAGTACTACATCTGTCCCATCGATGAAATCAGCCCTTGGGCTGACAAATGGAACCTTGATCTTTTTAGATTCAAGGTCTACAGAACAACAGCAGGTTTTATCATCACATACAAATATTGCTATTGAATCAGCTGAAGGTGTTCAGCAGCTTTTGAATCTACATAGATTTAGAACAGCTCTTCAGTTTGCTCAAAAAATTGGTGATAAAGCACTTCTAAAACATGTTGGAGAGGCTGCATTAGCAGCATTGGCAGTAGAAATTGCTTCAGAAGCATTCTCTTTAAGTGGAGAAGCATCAATGTATAATGTTTTGAGTCCTATCAAAAAAGAAGAGGAGTATTCATATCTAAGAGGTTATATATCAATGCTGAATCATGACTTTAATTCTGCGCAAAAAAGTTTCTTAGAATCTTCAAGACCTCAAACCGCTTTAGATATGCGTGCGGCGCTTTTACAGTTTGATCATGCATTGAAATTGGCCGATAATCTTGATCCGAGTAGGATTCCACAGCTCTCATTGGACTCTGCTCGTCAAAATGAGCTAGTTGGAAAGTATTCTGACGCCATACAATTGTATAAAGTTTCCCTCAAATCAAAACCACACCAAAAACCATCCCGAGATGGTATAATTCGATGCCTGATTTTGTCAGGTAAAGTTGAGCAAGGAATGAAACAACTGGAAAAGATTCATGATCAAAGACTTATTCTTGAGTGCGCAAGAATTCTTGAAAGGCTTTTAGCTTATGTTCCAGCAGCCCAACTATTTAGCCAGTTAAAACAATATAATTCTGCAGCACAATGTTACCTCCGGGCTGGAGAACTAAAATCAGCTTCCGATTTAATTCCATATGTTGATGACAGCAAGGTTTTGCGCTCAATGGGCAAAAATCTTGAGAAGAGTGGCCAGCTTGAATCTGCTGCCAAAGCATTTGAGAGAGCCAATGATTGGGAACCTCTTGTGAGAGTACTTTTGAAAGTTAATTTTGATCAAGCAACATCAATTGCAAGAGAGCATCCTACAGCAACGACATGTAGACAAGTTGCAGATCATTGCGTTAAATTAGGTAACTTCCGTTATGCCATTGAGTTTTTCATAATTTCAGGACATGCAGATGATGCATTTAGGCTTGCCGAGCTTCATGAAAGAATGGAAGAACTTGCAGAATTAATCGGAGACAAAGGTACCCAGGCCCAATATGAAGCTATTGGAACATATTTCTCTGCCCAGAATCAGCTAATTACTGCAGCCAAATTCTATGGAAAGGCAAATTCATACGAGCGAGCAATGGAATGCTATATGATGGATGGCGGTGATGAGGCTCTAGATGGTGCTCTGGAATTAGCCGAGAGCAATAAGGACAAGGATTTGCGTGAGTCCTTACTTAACTATCTCACTTCAAGCATGAAAGAAAGACCTGGAGATCTCAAATATCTTTTAAGAATGTTTATTATAATGCAACAATTTGAAGAAGCCGCAGCTACTGCAGTTAAAATATCTGATGATTTCCGATCCAGGGGAGAGTACAAACCAGCTAGAGAATTGTTGTTTGATATTGTTATTCAATTAAAGAAACATAATGTAGTAGTATCATCAGAAATGAGGACAAACCTAATGATTCTTCATTCATACCTACTAATTAAACAAGTAAGAGATAGGAATAAGATACATAGCGCCCTTCTTCTAAGACGCGTTTCTCGTTTTATCTCCAAATTCCCAGCTCATGCCCCTACTATTCTCACGAATACAGTTGCTGAGTGCTCACGTGTTGGAATGAAAAGATCCGCGTTTGAATGTGCAAGGAAACTCGTTTCTCCTGAATATGAAAACAAATTACCTCCTGATCTTATGAAAAGGATTATGGCTACTATTCGACACAAGGATACATCTGAAATCGAAGAAGAGAAGTCCCCATGTCCTATTTGTGGATTTGACCTACCAATCTCTGAGCTTCAATGTTCTAATTGCAAATCTCACATTCCATTTGATTCATTAACAGGCATGCATATGAAAAAGGATGATTGGTGTGAATGTCCCCACTGTCATTTCCCTGCTTCACATTCTATTATGGCTGAAGTAAAGGAGTGCCCATTATGTAATACTCCAGTACCAGTTCCAGAATTAGTATCAAATCCCAAAATAACATAAACTATGATCTCTATTTTTATTGGAATAAGTTATCAAGATCAGAAGGTAAGGGTTTGATCTTGGATGAGTAGTATTTCTCGAGTTTTTTAAGCTTTTTCTGATCTACAGCACCTGAACAAAATGTGATAGCCACACCTTTCCGCCCAAATCTACCTGAGCGTCCAATTCTATGTAAATATGTCTCACATTGCGTAGGAATGTCGAAATTCATGACTAGTGTGACATTTTTAACATCAATACCTCTTGACCATACATCAGTAGCAATTAAAACTCTAGACTCACCAACCTTAAACTCATTGGCTATTTGCTCTCTATCATCCATTGATAGTTGTCCATGAGCTAGTGATACAGTAAAACCACTTCCCTCCATCTTGGCTTTGAGCCATTCGCCCTTTTCTCTAGTATTAACAAAAATCACTGCTCGTTCAATAGCAACTGATTGATAGAGATCTGTTAAAGCGTCGAATTTCCATTCTTCTGATTCAACTGTAACAACATACTGAAAAACACCAGATAAGGTCAACTCATCTCTAGGTACAAGCAAGTTTAATGAATTCTGGAGAAAAGCAGTATTGAGCTCGATAACATCTTCGCTCACTGTTGCGGTAACCACAATAATCTGTGGCTTTGTATCACGCAACATCTCAAGTATATCATGGACTGTTCTTTTAAAAGAAGTCAGCATTTCATCAGCTTCATCAAGAACAATAGCTTTCACTTTGTTTCTGTCGATATTATGCTCCCTAATTAATTGAAGGATTCTACCAGGCGTACCACTAATCACATGAATCCCTTTCTTCAACGCTTTCACGTCATCACCTAAAGAGTTACCTCCAATACATGCTCTAGAATTTGCGCCCAGACTCTTTAAAATCGCATCTGTCTGCAGTGATAGCTCTCTAATAGGGGAAATTACTATAAACTCAGTTGATTTGTTGGATAATTTCAACCTTTGCAAAACTCCTATGGAAAATGTCGCAGTTTTACCAGAACCATTTTGAGATTGCATAACCATGCTCTTTCCCTCCGAAATTGGAACAATTGCCCGTGATTGAATTGGTGAAGGATTCTCCCACCCGTTTTTTTTAATATTTTCGATTAAATCAGGACGAAGCTTCATTGATGCCCATGTTGGATACACTGGAAGGTTCTTCGTTGCATGGAAATCTCTCTCATCATGTATGGACATTTCTAGTGTCACGAGTAAAAAATGTACCGAATTTGCCGGCAAAATTGAATGTTTAGAGACGGGCAGATACTTGGGATATCAGGTCTTCCCAGTTGATTGAAGATGATACCTGGCTGAGATACTTGAGGCACTTCCTTTCGATGATAGACCATTTAGCCTTTTCGCTTCCAAATAAGGATCTTAGGATAGCCAAAGCTACAATGCTTGGGAACACATTTGGATCTGGAATACTTGAGATTTCTGGTGGGATCTGAGGAACAGGAATGTTGACGGCTTGGCAAACCTTATCAACATTGGTCCAATATCCTTTGAAGTCAAGGAGGTCAACAACAGATTTCATAGTGTTTCTTGGGGCTGTTGGTTTGGGTTGAGGTTCTTCAGAGCGGGAAACTGATGAGGAAACTGACATTTTACCACTAATTGGAGCACATGACGTCATTGGAGAAGGCGAAGGAGCACAGCAGAATGAAAGAAGATCCATAGCTGGAGCAGGAGGAGGAACACCCATGCTTGGAGGAGGAGGTGGAGATCCAACCATCATAGGTGAAGAATATCCAGGAGGAGGACATCCAGCCATTGTAGGTGAAGGATATCCAGGAGGCGGTGGAGGAGGACATCCACCTCCACTTGGAGGAGCCATGAAACTATTAGGTACTGCTGCTTTCTTTTTACACATCATTGCAGGTTTAGAACAGCATTTCATTCTTTTTGGAGATGGATCACCATATTCTTCTTCAAAGGCTGGTGCTGGGGCGGGTACAAAGTCACTTACAAGTTTACGAGAGTTTTGATCAACTGTCTTATTGCTGACACCGACGAAAGCTGTAACATCAGAAAGGATACCCGATTCAATCGAAAGAGATATCAATCTCTGCTTAATCTTCCCATCTGTATCATTAGGGAGTTTTGATTCCAGGGACTTAATTGAGTTATATGCGAAAAGAATCTTTGAGTAGTTTTGTTCAGTATACTCAAATCTATCAACAACTTCATTGAATTGATTATCACCAGAGAATCCAGTAATAATAATTGCTTTTGGTTCCTGCTTTGGATCTTCAATGAAGGCAACATCAACAGAATTATCGAAAAGATATGGAAGTGGATATGGCGAAACTTCAAATGAATCACTTCCTTCGATTTCAAGCGAAAGATCAGTAACGCATGTCTTAAATGATGCATCTAATAATGGCATTACAACATCTGCAATCTCGTTTGCTTTTGTGGCAAAAACAGCCTCACCATTTGTTGCTTGTGCGATACCATTAACAAGAGATTTATCAACGCCTGTACCAATACCAACGGATAAGATACGATGTGATTTTCTATGTTTAGCAGCCAAAGTAATGACCGAATCTTTATCATCAACTTCACCATCAGTGAGAATGAAAACTTGTGTAACTCTCCCTTTTCTATTTGGTCTCTTAAAGATTTTATCCAAAGGGGTGAAAATGTTTGTACCACCTAAATTGGCATCCAGACCTACTGCAAGTCGAAGTGCAGTTTCAAAGTTAGATTGATTATATGGAACAAGTTGATTAAACAAACTCTCATCAGAAGAACCAAAACGAACAATATCAAAACAACAATTATCTGGTAAAGATCTTAAGAATAATTGCATACAATCTGAAGCATTCCTAATAGAATCTCCAGACATTGAACCACTGCAATCAACTAAGAAGATGAAATCACTATTTGTGTCAGCTTCAATTTTTGGAGCAATATGAAGAGATGTATAGTATTTCAATCCATCTTTTGTAAAGTAGCCCTTGCTCTTAATTGGTTGATCAAGAACAACAGAAACATTCAACACTGGTTCATTTCCAAATTTTGAAGAAACAGAAACAGAACGGACATTATCACTAGAAGTAAGCCATCCATCTGGAGCATAATTGCTTTTTGCATTCCTAATCTTTTCGGAAACATGCAATTCATGTTCAAATTGAAAAACACCGATATCATTTGATGATACCAATGATGATATTAATGATTCACCATATTGTGCTGCTGCTTTAAGTGGAAGCTGCCATTCGATAGAATACCCTGTTGGACATGATGCAACATAAACACACTTAACATCACATGTAATTTGAGATTTTGGAGGAATATTACCGATTACAAATTTGGTTATACCTCTTGAATCAGTCATTCCAATAACAGCTGTTTTATTCTGTTCAATTGCTTGGTCAAATGTTGCTTTAGCGCTGGTAATATCCTGGAGAATCAATTTAATTGTTTCATCTCCAATAGTAAAAGATGTATCATATATACATAACTCGTTATGTGTTGGAATAATATACTCCGATTCAACGGGAACATCAAGAGTATTTTCAAAAACTTGAGTAATATGAAATGAGCATATCAAATCCTGCTGATACCCCCGTACTTTAAGCTGCTTAAGACCCATTTGCTTCCAAGAGCTACCTGAGTGATACAAAATGTTGCCTAACACCATAAAAATGAAGTGACCGAAATTTTAACAATTTTTCTGTCATTCAAAAAGCGAGAACGATTAAATAAACTAGATCAATTGATTGAATTAGTGTGTTCGAATTTGATAGTGGTGGTCTCTAACTATGGATGTTTTTAACCAAACTGGATCTGTTCCGTTTGTTGTTGGTGATATTAGGACGAAAGATGAGATAGAAGAATCGACAGTATGGCAAAATTTGACTGAGACAAGAATGTTTCAGTTCACATCGGCAATTAATCGGGTTTCATTTTCCCCAATGTCTCCTTTTTCCGTAGTTGCACTTTCTGGTTTAACTGGACCATGGATTGACATTGCCACACAAACACATAAGTTTTCTTACGCGAAAACCAAGGCGCCATTTTCATCCATAGCATTTCGAAAGGATGGCATATTGGTTGCGCTTGGCAGAGAGGATGGAGTCGTTGATATATATCCTACAAAAGATCATCAAACACTTCTTCGGAGGTTTAAGTTGAATTGTGGAGTTATTTTTTGTTTGGCTTTTTCCCCCTTTTCCAATTCTATTGTTGCCGGTTGTGGAAATGGGTCTGTTCATATCCTTGATATTGCCAGGGTTAATGAGCCAATTCGTATTGATGCGCATACAGATGCTGTTTCATCAATTATTCCTCTTGAATCTGGGAATATTTGGGTTACGGGTTCTCATGATTGCTCAATTTCTGTTTGGGACTTCAATAGCCAAACGCAGCTTTCAAAGATCGATGCTCCTGAAGCTATTTCCAGAATGGTCAACAAAGGAAGGCGAGTTTTTGCGGCAAGCGGCGAAAATTTATTCGTTGCTGACATTTTATCCCAAGCAACTAAAGTGGCTTGTTTTGCTGCACACACAAGACCTATTGTTGGTATGTGTATTGTCAGGTCTAATCTTGTGACTGCTTCAGCAGATAGATCAATCAAAGTTTTTGAACCATCATCGTTTAGTGTGCTTCACTCTATTAAAGTTCACTCAGATATCACAGCATTTGATTCAAAGCCTGATGCCAGTGCTATTGCTATTGGATTAGCTGGAGGTGTTGTGCAACTCAAGTATGTCACTCCAAAACAAACCGAGGTTCTTGAAAAAGCTCCTCAAGCAACAATGCCAGCTAATTTCCGGGTTTTTAAACCGCAACAATCTAAAAAGAAAGAGAAATGGAACCAAAGATTGAAAAAGTTCGAATTTGCAGAAGCTCTCGATCTAACACTGAAAGAAGAGGATCCATCAATAGTAATAGGAATGATAGATGAATTAGACAGAGTTGGCGGCTTGGATGTAGCATTATCAGGTCGTGATGCTGCCGGATTAGTGCCAATATTAGAGTTCCTAGTAAAACACGTTGCCAACCCAACATGGTCACATGTTGCATTGAAAGCTGTTATGTCATTTATAAGGATATATCGACCTGTAATAGGAGATGTTCCTTCAGTTGGGCAACTGTTTGATGAGCTTACTAAAAAGATTCATAATGAGCTCGGTTTGCAAAAGAGGGCTTCAGAAATAATTGGGAAAATAGATCTAATAATATCATAGAGTAAACACACAAATCACAGTGTAATCATTGTCCCGGTTTTTTTTTAAGTACGATTGAAATATCCTTTATGCCATTTTAACCCCAATCCCAGGACAATAATCTTAAGAAAATTTGAAATAAACAGCCTTTTCTCATACGTTAATTTTTTTGTCCGTTTAGGATTTCTGAAGAACGATAAAAGAAATTGAGAGGGTAAGGGCACTTTTGGCGCCATTTCATTATATTCTAATGGCAGGTACATCCTCTCACTCATCCCGTCCCATATCACCATCTCCTGAAGGCGGAAAGGCATGCGGCCAAAAGGGCTCAACATTCAAAGGCAAGATTTGCTGTTATTGCAAAAGCTGCAAAGTGAAGGCTCAGAAGCTGTATAACCAAGCCAAATGCAAACTTAGTAGCCTTTATAATCAAAGATATTTTTGGTGGTTTGCAGTCCCCATTATATTCATAATTATCTCTTTATTTGTTCCAGATGTTGAGACCATTCAAGCATTCAAAACCGTCCAGCAAACAGAAGTAGTTGTTGAAGAAAAGAAGGAAGAAATTATTGAGGAAAAGCAAGAAGAAACTGGTGAACAACAAGTAGAGGGCGAGCCAGAAGAGCAAAATGAAGAAGAGGTCCAAGAACAAGAGGTTTCAGAAGAAAAGCCAGCTGAACAAGAAGAAGCTGAACCAGTAATTGAAGTCCAAGATAATCAGGAACAAACGGAAATTGTTACTGAAGCTCAAGAACAAGCTGAACCAGCAGCTAATTAAACCAAGAATAATATTTTTGTTTTAAACGGACAATTCATGGACAAAAAGAGGGAATTGTTTAAGAGATATCTTGAAGAGAAGAAGGTTGTTGATCAGCTGTCTAAGATTGTGGTTGCCATGTATGAAACGAGTGAAAAACCTCAAGATCCCTTATTATTCATACAAGATTATTTATCAAGCAATGAAGAATATGATTTGCACCAAGTTAGACTTGAAAATACCAGAATGACAAAACAACTATCCGATTTACAGGCTAAATTAGATAATTTGAACAAAAGTCTAGAAACACATCGCAAAAAATAGAGAAAACCCAAAATATGTGGGCTTTTAAGATGAATTTTGAGTTTTTTTCACTAATTATTTTTATCAAACAGATAATTGCATTTTATTCACAAGTTTTCCAATTAATATGTCCTTTCTAATAAAATCAAAGCTTTTTTCTTATTTTATCATGAAGAAGCATTACTTTGTTGATCCTCCAATGATAATTAAACCTGGAGTATTCAACAATGATATGGATCAATTACTTGTTTATGAGAATATGGAAGTAATATCCACAAAAACCAAGTCAAAATACACATTTTGTGATATAATTGGTAATGGTGCTTTTTCTGATGTATATAGAGTATCTAAAAACAAAGAAATAGATTTTTTAGCGATGAAAGTATACAAAAGTAATGAAGATTGTAGAAAACAGGGATATAAAGAAGTGATGGTTCTTAACCATTTTAAAAACTACTGCGATGACAACGATTTTCGACACATCCCTAGAATTCATGAATGGTTTGAATATAAAAACCATTATTGTATCGTAATGCAGCTGTATGAGAAATCCCTTTTTGATTTGATCTCAAATGATTACGAGTTCCATGGAGTGGGTCTCGATCTTACACAAAAAATTGCCCAAAAGATTATTTGCTCAATGAGAATAATGGAAAGGTATTCCTATATACACACGGATTTAAAACCTGAGAACATAATGATCAGCAGCTCAGATCTCATTCTTGTTGATTTTGGGGCATGCAAAATCAAAGCTGAGGGAATAGAATCATATATTCAATCCAGATATTATAGAGCACCAGAAGTTATCCTTCAGATGCCATTGACAGGATCAATTGACATCTGGTCATTTGGGTGCATTATTGCAGAAGTATATCTAGGTCTTCCAATATTTTCTGGGCAAAGTGAACATCATATGCTTCAGTTAATGGAACTTAGGTTAGGGAAAATCCCTTATCCAATGGCTTCATATCAAGGATTTGTCTTCACACAGTTTTTTGACCCCCAAGGCAATGTTAGAAAAACTTCAGATAATGTGGATGATCCCTCATCATTTGCATACGCTGATATACAAAGCCTGGTCATGAACAAAGAGGATGATCCAAAAATTGAGAATTGCGAAGAGAAAAAGATGCTTTTAGTGGATTTTTTGGCCAAAACCCTGGAATACGATCCTAAAAACCGTATAACACTCGAAAGCCTCGAAAATCATCCATTTTTGCATGAAACAATTTGACAAAACCAAAATTATTTATTATTTAGAAACTGATATTTTGGCCTCTATGGTCATACCGCTAGCATCTTTCCCTAAACCAGCTGCTTTGAGAACATCCTTCAAAACAACGTTGGAAAGCCTCACTTTCATAAAAACGGGTTTTTCTCTCTTATCTTTGGTTTCCTTTTTCTCTTCACGAGGTTCCTTCACCTTTTTATCACCTTTTATAATGTCGTTCAATGGTTTGCTCAGGTTTTTCTCAGTTTCTTTGTTATAAACCTTGTTACTCATCGAATAGTCTAATAAAATTCAATTACTCTGGTTGAAATAAAAACGGTCACTTCATATTGTATGTGATTATTATTTATTCAATTTTAATCTTGCTTTAGTATATTAATACTGTTTAGAGCACTTGCAGCATCTTCTGGTGTGAACCCAGACAATTTTTTATGATTTACATTTCTGATAAAGATGTGATCATTGAGTATAAACATTTCATCTTCAACATTGCAAACAACGAATGATCTGTCAAAACCAAATAAGCATCCATTCTTATCCTGAAAAACCCCACTTATTACTGTGCCAAATAAACCTTCCCCGATTAATGAGGAATGAATATCTGTGGGATGAGCAAAAAGTCCAGAGTTGAATAGCTCCTTTTGTTTCATAGCAATGCTCCCTTTTCCAAAAATCGTGTTCACCCTACTCTCAAAATAGTTGGTTGATTGCTCAATATATTTGTATAACTTAGACTGTTGAGGACAGTCATCAATACTTATAGAAAACACCGCATTTTCGGCATAAAACTTCCCTATTTCTCCGATCTTTTGCCATGCACAATCGAAAAACTCAATAAAAAACCAATTTGTGGGATATGCTTGTGGATCAATCATTATGGGCTCAAAGTCATCTAGTTCTGCTCGCTCATATGACTCTGTTAGATCGAATGTTTGATTAACAGGTAATGGTTTTGGTGGAAGAACCGGTTTTACTTTAATACTAGACATTAGTACTTTTTGGTAGAGCGATGGGACACTACTTTGAGTTGATGACTCGCCATGGTTATTACTTCCACCACCTCCAGCCTGATTATTATTCTCGATCTTTGCTTTTGGAAAATAATACTTTAAGAAATTCATGGAGCGCTCCATATTTTCGCATTTAACAACCTCAATAGGACTAGAATCAATATCATTTCCTCCTAATAATAATGTTAAAATGCAAAACACTGCATAAACCAAATTTCTGTTATCCTTAATATCCACTCCCTTCTGTTTAAGATTAGTCAAATCCAGTGTATTGCCTTCTAAAAACCTTCTAAATGAACCAGATACCGATTGAAAAATGGGTCCTGCGTCATTTTCATTAATAAATGCTAAAATAATCTTTTTTCCATTAAAATTATTGTTCATTAGCGATATAATTCTAGGATTAAACGAAACACCAGAAAACCTATAAAAAGGAATACTCGAATTATTCATATCAACCGGAGGACTATTAATATTATGTTTCAACAATTCGGGACGAAGAGCATTTGGATCGATTGTTTTTGGATAAATACAAAGCATTGATTTCATCTGGTACTAATGACAAATGATTTAAAAAAATGAGGAACTTTTACTATCCAAAACTATGAACTGCATCTTTCATAGATTGGAAGCTGGATTCAAGTTCATTTTGGATTGGAATGTATTTAGGATTGAGAGCAACGAACTTAGCATGAGTAAGAAGACCTTGTTCGCATATTATTATGAAGCTAGATGAGGCATTTGAGAGCTTTTGGTAATGCTTGTTACTCTTATCAGTCATATTGTTGTCCAAGAAATCCTTTATCATTCTTGTTGGGCAATCATTAGATATTACCAAGAGAGATTCTTTAAGGAGATTTTGCAAAATATGGTATTCATTTGTATCAATTGCGCCCTTAAGCTGCTCGATTCTTGATGACAATTTTCGATAAGCAACTCTTATTGGTGAGTATTCTTTTTCAGATATGTTGTTTTTCAGAACAACCTGTCTTATCAAGCATGTCGGCATTGGTTTTGTAACTTCCAAAATTTGGCGGCGAATCCACTGATCTTTATAATCAGCATTGACTTCAGAATCAGGATTCTGGTAGTAAATATAATCCTGACTAAACTTGAAAAGATTATGCTGCTGTTCAAAAACAGATAATCTTTGAGAAAGCTCCTTAAGTGTGAAATTGGGTTTCAGTGGAATGATTTGAATATATCCCTTGTCGGATTCAAGGTTTTGATAATCAATTTGTTTATCGATATCAACATGAATAATAGAATTTTCTCCAAAAACAGCTTTGTAGTGTTGAAGAATTCTCGATGAAAAACCGGTTAGTGTTGTTCCTTGGGCTTCTTTATATATAAATGGTGTACCATTTTCCTTACTAAACAATGCACCAATACATGTTACTGAGAAATATGCGCCATAATTACGATCTCTTTCTTCAGAAACGCTCTCAATCCTGGAGCAAATTGACCTCTCATTTTGGAAAAATGTACGTAATGCAAAGAACATTCTATGATTTTCAAGTATTGGCCATAGAATATCAATCAAGCTGTATCCAATCTCATATAATTTCATATCTTGGCACCTTTTAAGAATAAACATCATTATTTGCATAAAACCTCTTTCGGTGAACATTGGGGAATCACAATACGAAGGAATCTTTGGTATGTCAATGTAGATTTTGTTCGGACAAAAAACGAATGGAACAGATGGGCATACAGCCTCAAAAACACTACCTGCATGTGTAATCTCAGTTCCCCAAATGTTTTTCATCTTGCCAAGTGTTGTGGAATACTCAATAATCAGTGCGGCTTGTACAATCAATACTTGAAGTTCTTCGTCGAACAAATACTTCTTTCGATAAAATTCAGCAAGCTCTGTGAAAACTTCATATGAAGCATCTGGTGAAGACATCAATAAAACAGCCCTATTATAAACCTTTTCGGCCTTAACTTCATCAATCAATAACTCCTTCTTCAGATCATTCTCGATAGAGATCAATTTGTTCACCATTTCAGTAAAGGGCTTCGCTTCAATACTATTTGTAGATACCTTTAAGGATATTCTCTCATCAATACTCATTATACTCAATGCTCTACTAAAAACTGCCATTGACCTATTTGTTGAGTTATATTCGGCTTTATCGGAATCAAAGATAATATCAATTAAACATGATACTGAGTCTGGTATTATTGAAGACATAATTAAAACTTTGGAAATAATCTTGGGCAAAACAGGCCTCGAACTGAAAAATAATACCGGTAGGTTTTTGGACAAAAACTGAGATAATGATGCTACCAGAGGCTGAAGTAAGTCAATACTCTTATCAATGCAAAGTAAATGATAGTATATATTACTAAGCTCTGCAATATCTTCTTTTTCGGTAAAGTCATTAGCAATTTGCATGAAACGAATAACTCCATTATGTAATGAGTAAACAATTTCCCTATTCTCAAATGTTATATCTGGAGAAATCTTTGTTAGTATGAAATGCAAAGATTTAAAGAAAGCTGTCCTATTAGAATCTTTCCACCAGTTCATAAACTGTTTGTGGTTAACATAAGTTATTAAATATGTGAAAAAGAAAAGAATAGCATGGGGCTGATTTCCATTAACAAAAGAGATTATATCTAAAGGACATATTTGGCCCAAGACACCGATATAACAAGATGCTACTCTTTTATGGAGATCAGGTGAAAAATAAGTTGTGGTCCGAATAAAAATGGTATATAAATTCTCAAGAATTTTGGGGCTATTAGCGGTTAAGGAATGCTTCACAGCAAGATTGAATACTTTAAGCATATCATAATCAAAAATTGAAGATATTATAAACATTTTTGGTCTAATAACCTGAGAAAAGAAGTCAATGAATATTGCGGCATGTTCATTTTTCATGAGATTCAAAACAGACGAATATATTACCAAAGATTTTGGAACTGCTGTAAAAGCATCAATATCAAAAAGCATATTGATAAATACAGAAAAAAGAGAATTTCTTCTCTGAATTTGATCAAAACTATATGATGTTAATGTTTTGACCCATTTCTCAGTCATAAGTTCAAAAGCTCTCATAAATGTCCGATCCTTGGTTAATTTAATAGACTTAATAATCAGAGAGAAAATAAATCGAATTATTGGGATTTCGATGACTTCAATACGTTTATCATTCTCATTCAAATTGCTTTGAAGATACTCGGAATATCCGCACATTAAAGCAGTATGAAAAACCGGATCCTTTATTTCTGTATCGTGAAAACAATGGTGAATCGCAAAAGAATTCAATATGCTTTCGAATCTTTCCCCAATTTTTGGTTGAATAATCCTGGACATGATAATAAGAGATGTAATTGCTCTCAGAGGTTGTTGAGACATGAAAGAGGTAATGATCTCGAGTAGTGGAAGAATTGAGTGGAAAAGAGAAACCGCTGTACAATCATGAAGTAGTTCTGGCATCAAACTTTTATGATTTATTGCATTATTAATGAATACGTTAACTCTATTATCTGCAGATATAATTCGAGATTGAGGGATAATGCCGAAAGATGCAAAACTATCAATATTCATTTCCTTGTTAGCAAATGTGATCGGCTCTTGATAATTTGATTTTGATACCAAGCACCCATTCTCATCAAGCAACCTAATAATTGAACTTCCGATAAAAGAATATGCATCAGGTCCTGCTTCTTGAGCAATACCATGGAAAAATTCAATTTTGAAACAAAGTTCATTTGGTACTGGAACTGGAATGTCGCATACATATATATCAGAAAATGTGGGATTTGTTTTGTGATACCAAACACATGTATTAATTACTGATGTTTTTTCTCCAGTTAATGGTGAGTAAATTAGTGGCAATGATTCGCCATTTGGAGCACTATGCAAAGAAATCTTTGCAAATACATTTCTTGCTTTAATTCCCTTGGGAGGATTCATGTTCACATAGTTTAATTTAAAGTCGAATTGGTGTCTAAAAGTAAATGCTTGTATTTGAGGAGGTGTGATTAAAGATTGAACGATAAAGAAATCATTAATTTCATACTTATATGGGTCATCTGTTCGTTCTGATTGGCATTCAAACTCTAAAACAAAAGGCAACTGTTCGCTACTTCTCTTACTTGGCTTTTCGATCAATTGAGAAATTAGTTCAGAGTTTAAAGGTCTATCGATTATATGTGGATTAGTTACAGAAATACTATGCTTTTCGAATAATTTTAGAGGCACTATAGAGTATGCAAATGTTGAGAAAATATCTTTAGTCCTCGGCCAGGATGATAAACACTTTTCTGCTTTCAACTTATTCTTTTGTGATGGATTGATATAGTATTGGTTGATATCGTTTCCGTTGTCGACCATTAGAGCCCTTCTGAAAGAAAACACTACATAGGGTTGATTATCTAACCCTTCATATTGTGAATCATCATTAACTATTTCAAATGCAGCTTTTAGATTATTATTGAACGCAATATTTGCATCAAAAAAGAATCTGGATGAGTCACTAGGTATGAATGACCATTGCTCAGATATTATCTTACCCTTTTGAAATAGAGAAGCTACAACATAAATTGGTTCAATAAACCCAACGGTCCTTATTGAAAAGCTTTTATTTGTTATCATTAAATAATCAGAAATTGGCCTTTTGAAAACAGAAATAGGTCTGTTATCCTGTTGAATTGATTCAATGTTATATAATTTTAATAAATCATGAGATATTGAACATTCGATGTTTCTATTTGGTATAATTTTCTCTGTTGGAGAAATAACTTCAGATTGATAAACAATTTTTCTGGTGGGTTTGAACTCTGGAATAGAATAATTTGCTGGAGAAATCTTTAACATTTGACAGTCTTGTGCGAAAAGTTTGACAATATTGTTATTTCCATAACCTTCAGTGATGTAAAAGTCAGATGAGACACTTGTACATAATGGATTAGTAGTTTTCTTGATTTTACCTACTAAATTTTTTCCCCAAATAAACTCCTTTAATGGATTGGCTTTTGTTAAATTGTTAAATATTGTTTCATCGTTTAACCAAATATCTGTGGGAGTTACTTCTATTTTTGGCTCTTTAATTATGCTTTGCATTGAATTGTCTTTGATTATATTAGAAATCTTAATATATGTTGCAGTTCTTTTTCGAAAAACTGGCATTGATGGACTATCATCAATGTTTTGGGTGGGTGCAACGATTTTGGTTTCGGCAATCTCTGCAACTAAAGGGCTAGAAATTTGATCAATATTTGTATTAGGAACGTACATTACATCAGATATATCAGATCTATCATCATCGCTTTGAGGTTCATTTTCATCAATTTCAGCCTCAATCCCAATTGGTAATTTAAAACTTAGACTAACATCATTAGAATCATTGTTAGCATAAATGGCTGATTGATCAACACTAGCTGGAATTATAGGTATTGGAGGTGGTGAGTTAATATCAAAAGGCTTTTCATTGTTCTTTTCAACTTTAGAACCAAGATTAGGTAAATGAATAACTGGAACGGGTGGAGGAGCTGGAATGCTTATATTTGGTTTTGGTGCTTCAGTTTCAATGATTTCCTCTTCTGGTTTAAGTGGTGGAAGAATTGGAATTGGTGGGGGAAGTGGAATATCAACACCAGGTTTTGGTGC
>JGI24731J21663_1001148_pt1 | contig 22320 bp, 14 predicted proteins | sample EPASupsiteHSE605_FD_21663 | JGI IMG/M metagenome (IMG submission 21663) | reverse complement strand
ACATAATCGGCACCCAGGAATTCGCCACCCCAGTTCTTTTGATAGAAGAACTTAAAGTCGTACTTGTTTGCAATCGTTCCGTCTCCATTAAATGTTACAGGATAAGGTTTAAAAGTAAGCTGGAACTTCTTATCACCGATTTTAGCCATGCAAAGAGCCTTGTCTGTGCTCCAATTAACATTATTATCGTGTGTAGGCTTTCCAATTCCCCAACCTATTACCCAAATGGCATTACCATCCTTATCCAAAGCCGAAAGATCGTTACCATTCATGTGTTCCACAATAAAGTAATTACGTTCAAAGTTAGCAGTAATTCTGTATTTTCCGCTTACCGGCAAGAACGTTAATTTACCATCTGTTCCTTTTTGGAAAAAGTCGGAATCGATCCACCAATCATTGAAATTGGCAATACCGGAAACCTCTATAACCTGACCTTTGGTAAATTCTTTCTCTATCTTGTAATTATTGTCGTCCACCATAGTCATCTCACTTCCGGCAAACATCAGTTTAATAAACGGTGCAGCCTCGTACGTCATGGTATTGAAATCGATATCATAGGTACCGGCAGTGGTGTTAGAGAAAGAAATGGCATTGGTTGTACCTTGTGCAATAGCACCGCTGGCCCATCCAAAAACAATCTCATTTCCAGCTGCAGATACTACCGGAGTCTTGATATAACCTTTAATCTTCTGCGGAAATTCGGCTGTTGCCTTGTACTGATACAAGCCCACACGTTCCATACGATACTCTTTATCCGAAGTTACAAACGTAAGATAGGGATAATCCGGACGCGAAAGTGCCAGGTCGAACTCCTGCTCTGTGATTGTAAAATTAATATTCTGCAATACCAGCTTCAGGGTAGCAGTTGCATTAGGCACATTGGCATAGTATGGAACAAAGATTTTACCAGAATAATCACCATCCGTCTTCGTCCGTATGACTGTTTCGGATACTTTTTCAGCACCGTAAAACAGCTGTGCTTTTAACGTGGAAAGAGGCACATCCCCATCGGCAACATCAGCACTAAAAGTAAGACTGTCTCCAAACATAGCTTCCCCGAATTGTGTTGTGGAGCTAATAACCGGATTACCCGGAGCCAAATCGTCGTTCTCGCAAGCCGCTAAACTAAACAAACCTGCAAGCGCAAATACAATTGATTTATATTTTTTCATGATCCTATTATTTTAAAAGTAACGATTTAATTTTTCCATTTTCCCGAAACAACCGCTTTAGCCGGAATCTCGAAAGTAAATGTATGCGACCCCTGTGCCATCGTAACACTCATCGGCTTATCTGTGTCGTTTTGCAATACAACCGCATACGAGGCATCAGGATTAGAGAAAGCAGCGTAATACAATCCGGTTGCTTTATAACCTGTGGTTGCAATACGTTTTGCTCCGGGAGCAATCACCTTAGCAAGGTGACCGATGGTATAATAATGAGAATTGCGTGTCATAGTCTTGTAATCTGTCTGAATATCGATTGCACCATAACAAGTGTTGCACCCCCCGGGACGATTCGGTCCGTGATTTGTGTCGAGCATAAAGTTCCACACAATAACCGCCTTAGCCCAGTTGTTGATCGTACCCAAACAAACTTCATTCATATTCCACATTAAGTCGTCTGCAAAACTATAACCCCAGCTACCAATGGATATCTCCGTAAAATACAGATTCTTTGCCATATTCTTACTGTGCACATCGGCCAGCTCTGCTTTATTGCCTCCATAAGCATGATAGGCAGCACCGTCTATATACTGAGCAGCTTCGGGATCGTTGTAAATATGAATCGGATAATCGATCTGATCCTGGTTTTCGGCTCTGTCGGCGTCATAATTATAGTTATGATCGTAGACAATGATTTTAGACTGAATACCTGCGTCTCTGAATGTCGGTCCGAGGGCCGTCTTTATAAAGTCGCGCTGCTCCTGCCATGTCATGTACAACGACGCCGAATTATACCGGTTCAACGGCTCATTCTGGATGGTAACCGAAGTAATATTGATTCCTTCGGCCTTCATCGCCTGAATGTACTTTACAAAGTAAGTGGCATAATCACCGTAATAGGCGGGGTTAAGCTGACCGCTTGTCCACGAATCGAAAGGTTTTCTTTCCGTAAGGTTATTGACCTTCATCCACTTCGGACATGTCCACGGCGAAGCCATGATACGGATATCCGGACGAATAGCCAAAATCTCCTTCAGCACCGGAATCACATACGTTTTATCTTCCGAATGCATGGCAAAGTTTTCTATCCCCTTTGTATCACAATGCGTATACTCACTCAGTGAAAAGTCTGAGCAACCCATCGAAACGCGGATGTAACTATATCCCATACCCGATACCGGATCAAAGGTTTCCATAAGCAGTTTTGTACGATCCTCGGCTTTCATTTTCAGCAAATTATAGCAGGAAGAACCCGTAATTGCTGCTCCGAAACCCTCCATCACCTGATAACTTTCTGCCGGATTAAGCGTAATAGTATACGGAGACATGTTCGGCTTCGAGTTAAAAGCGAGCGAGTCATGGAAAAACCGTCTGCCACCGTTGGCTGTGGTAATATACAAATCCACATCGGGAGTTACCGATCCGGGTTGATCCGGATCAGGCACTTCTCCATTGTCTTTTGTTTCACCGCCACAACCACTAAAAAGCAGCAGAGACATCGAAAAAACTGTAACTAGTTTTGCAAACATACGTATGGTCATTAATATCCCGTATTCTGTGTAAGATTCGGATTCTTATCAATTTGAGTCTGAGGAATTGGCAACAGTACCGTTGCTTCGGTTACCGGAGTAACTGGCAAACGACCCGAATCGCGAGAGTTCAGACTGTTCATCACGGCAAACACCTTGCCGGTACGAACCAAGTCAAACCAACGTTGACCTTCGAAAGCCAACTCAAGACGACGCTCATTTAATACCGCATCAGCCATTTTATCTTTCGAAGTAGTCGTAGTTCCCGGTAAATCTTCCAGCTTTGCACGATTACGGATTGTATTTACAATGCCGGCGGCAGCCTGAAGGTTTCCTGTCTCCACGTAAGCTTCGGCCTTAAGCAGAAGAATATCGGCCAGACGAATCTTTATAATACTGTTGTATTTTGAACGTGTTTTGTACATGAAAGGATAGTGATCAGATGGATAGTGATTGCTCCAGGAAGGTTGTCCCCAAACAATGGCTTCATTCATACGAACATCATCTCCTTCGTTTTCGAACGCCTGAATAAGATCTCTCGACGGAGTGATCCACTTTGCCCAGTTATACGTACTGCTTGGGTCAACATGGTCGATACCAAACATCCAGGTTACCCAACTACCGCTACCAACCGGATAAGTAACTTCGAAAATTGACTCGGTTGTGTTACGGAAGTTTACATCGGTTTTTGCATCATTCACAGAGAACAGATCCGAATAATCGGCAACCAGTTCAAAACCATCCTCTTCAACAGCCTCGGCATACTGAATAACTTTCGCATAATCGCGTACAGGTTTTTCGGCATATACACGGGCAAGAAGCGCCTTGGCAACTGATTTAGTCAGTAAAAATTTGTTAGACGTGTTTACATCCGGAGCACCACCCGCTTCCAAAGCAGCGTTTAGGTCTGCGATAATCTGCGCATACACTTCGGCAACAGGTTTACGGGACGGATACAACAAAGGATATACCTCTTCCACGTTTTCCGCTGTAATATTGGGAGCTTCCTCTGTAACTACAGGAACATCGCCCCAAAGCCGAACCATGTCGAACAAAATCCAGGCTCTCCATATTTTTGCTTCCGCTTTCCATTGCTTCCGTTCCGCCTGGGTAAGAGACTGATCGGGAACAAGATCCACATTATTGATTACACGATTGGCCGAATTGATATAGCCAAGGAATGAATTCCAGTCACGTTCAATATTCTTGTTTGTTCCATCCTGCGTTTGCTGTTCAAGCGAAGTAAGCTCGGCGCCCGAAGAACCACAATAAGCATTATCAGCATGCGTTTCATTCAGCACAAGCATATCGGCGTACCAGGCTTCCTGCGCATCCTGAATGGATTTATAAATACCATCATACTGGGTTTTCATCTCTTCTTTGGTCTTATACTTAACCGAAGTATCTGTCGTATCCTTACCTCCCACAGTGATTTCACTGAATTCGGAGATAGGATCCTGGTCAAGGGAACATGAGGTGGCGAAAAGCACCGCTCCCATGAATAAACCTAATTTTACGCTATTTTTCATAATTCGATTCTATTAAAATTCAACATTAACACCAAACACATACGATCTTACCTGAGGATACGTACCCCAGTCGATACCCTGTACCGTAGCACTTCCACCCCACTGGTTTACTTCGGGGTCGAAGCCGGAATAGTTCGTAAGCGTGAACAGGTTTTGTGCAGTGAAATAAGGCTGCAATCTTCCGATATTCCACTTCTTCAGCAAACCACCGGAAAAGTTATAAGACAACGTAACTGTTTTTAAACGCATGAAACTACCATCCTCAATAAAGCGGGTCGACGCTTTCAGGTTGTCGGTTGTAGCAACCGCGCGTGGCATATCAGTGATCTGTCCCGGAATTCTCCAGCGATTAAGCACCTCGGTAGATTGATTCTTGGCATCATACATTCCTTCTGTTTCCATACGGGAAGCATTGTAAATGTCGTTACCAACAGAACCCTGGAAGAAAATATTCAGGTTAAATCCTTTGTACGACAAATTGTTTGTTAAACCGAAAGTGAAGTCCGGATTCGGATTTCCGATGTAACTTTTATCGCTTGAAGTAATCTTTCCGTTTCCATCCAGGTCGCGGTAGATTAAATCGCCTGTTTCCGGATCAACGCCATCGTTGATATAACCCCAGAACATTCCCAAAGGCTGACCTGAAGTCATACGTACCACATTTTCGCTGGTTGCTTCTGATGTCTGAGCGAAATAGTAAATATCCTGAAGTGTGAATTTTTTCACTTCGTTCCGGTTGAACGAGATATTAAAGTCTGTATCCCATTTCAACTTATTTACAAGGTTCTTTGAACTGATGGCAAACTCGATACCCCTGTTAACCATCTCACCTTCATTGCGTGTAATAGAACTTACATCTGCGGTAGAAGGCAGAGGCACATTCATCAACAAGTCTGTTGTATACTTATAATAAGCGTCCGCATTGAACACCAACCGGCTGCTGAACATAGACAAGTCCACACCAATATTAGTCTGAGTAGTTGTCTCCCATGTAAGATCCTGATTCTTCATATTGGCTGGCGAAAGAATAACCATTGCATTTTCCTTGCCAGTTTCCCACCAGTTCTGACGGGTAATGTTATACCGTTGAAGATACGCATAATCGCTGATACCAGACTGGTTACCTGTTTGTCCCCAACCTCCACGAAGCTTCAGGTCGTCTATCCAGGTAATGTCCTTCATAAACTCTTCCGACGAAATACGCCATGCGGCAGAGAATGAGGGGAAATAACCCCAACGCTTTGCAGGAGATAGCTTGGAAGAACCGTCTGAACGGAAGTTTGCCGTAAATAAATACTTGCTGTCATAGTTGTAAGCCACACGACCCAGATAAGACATAATGCTCCAGTCGGCTGCCGAGGTACCATTTCCCTGAGAAACCTTATTACCGGCATTCAACGTTTTGATTTCCGAATTCATAAAGTGACTAACCGTCTGATAGCTTTGCGACCATTTGGACGTTGTTCCGGAAGTACCGGCCATTACATTGAAGCTGTGCTTTCCAAAAGTCTTGTCGTAGTTCATAATGTTATCGAACACCATGATAGTTGCCAAAGAACGGTTGTCGGTAGCGTTACCATACTGAGAACGGCCATATTCCGTCTTCTTCGGATCAAGGAAGCTTGTGTTATGATAGTACACACGGTCGATTGAAGTTGTAGTCTTGAACTTAAGTTCCGGAAGGAAAGTAATTTCGCCGCTTACACTACCTACAAGGCGATTGTTGTTTGTCTTGTTGTCGGCCGTACGAGACATGTTTTCAACCGGATGCGTGATATTGGCTCCGTAGAAATTGTTGTTGTACTGTCCGGGGTTTTCGCTGTCCCAGATAGTTGCATACGATGGCGTGTTGATTACCGAAAGAACAACACCAGCGCGGTTGGCTCCCTGACCGGAAACAATCCCATTGCTGGAATAATCAGAATAAGCAAAATTAGTATTGAACTTTAACCAGGAACGAATCTGATTTTCAAGATTGGCTCTTAAGTTGTAACGTTCGTAATAAGCCACTTTAATTACACCATCTTCTTTGGTATAACCTCCTGATACGTAATACTTCATTTTATCATTTCCGTTGGAGAATGACAATTGATAGTTTTGTGTTACGCCCGTACGATAAGTTTCATCAAACCAGTTTGTCTGATCCGTAAGTCCCTGGGGCAGGTTAACACGACCTATTTCCTTCATTAAATCGCTGTACTGAGCCACGTTTAACGACTCCATTTGTTTAGCCACATCAGTTATACCAACGTGTGCTGTAAACGAAATTTTAGCATCCCCTCTGGCGCCGGCTTTTGTTGTGATTAAAACAACCCCGTTGGATGCACGCGAACCATAAATTGCTGCAGATGAAGCATCCTTAAGGATCTGCATGCTTTCGATGTCGTTCGGACTAAGGAAGTTGATTTCACTCATAGGTACTCCATCCACTACATACAACGGATCGTTGCTGGCATTGATAGATGAATTACCACGTACACGAACCACCATTCCTGCACCTGGTTCGCCACTCGGCTGGATCACATTAACCCCGGCAGCTTTTCCCTGAATGGCGGAAGCGGCAGAGATAAGCGGACGTTCGTCCAGGTCCTTGGTTGATACAGTGGCAACCGAAGTAGTAACGTCTTTTCTCTTCACGGTTCCATAACCTACCACTACGACCTCTTCCAGCACCTCAGAATCTTCGTGCAGGACAATTCGCATGGACTTTGTTGCATCTGCAGCCAATTCCAGCGGTTTATAACCAATGTAAGAAACAACGAGGGTACTTTTTGCCGATGCGGCAAAGGAAAACTGACCGTCGAAATCGGTCGTCGAACCAATGGTAGTACCTTTTACTACCACATTCACTCCGGGTAAAGGAAGATTATCCTCTCCGGAAATAACAACACCCTTTATCTGCACGTCTTGCGCATAGGCAGAAAGGATTGTGCACCACAGGAGCACAAATGTTAACAAATTTCTCATAAATAATTAAATTAAAGTTGCTCTGTCTGAAACAGTGCAAACATAGAGCAATTAAAACCAGAGTAGTTCAGTTTCGGTTACCTCCGAATACGCCAGGAAAGAAATAAGAATACGTCAATTGTTCGTTAAGAAAATATAAGTGTCTATAAATCAATGGATGTTAAATACTCCAATAAATTCTCTTCACGTTCAAGACCTATTTTTTTACGCAAACGATACCGGAGTGTCTCCACACCGCGAACGGAGAGATTTAACAAGGGAGCAATCTCTTTCGAAGACAAATTCATCTTTAAAAAGGCACACATTTTACGTTCGTTAACGGTTAGGTCGGGATGTTTTTCACTTAATTTTTTCATAAAATTGTTATGAACCAGGTCGAATTGCTCTTCGAAACGTTTCAACAAATCGTCCGACTGCATATTGGAGTCTATGCTATTGTTAAGGGTCACCAGCATGCGTTTTGCTTTTACATCGGTATCTCCTTTTATTTCTGCCATAATCTTGAACAGCTCCTCCTTTATATCGGCCAGAATTTCGTTTTTACGAACAAAGTTAATCATCAAATTGGCCATCTCCTGACTTTTATGCTGCAACTCATATTCGAGTTTCTCGTTCTTCAATGAAATGATTTCATTTTCCTGACGAGCGGTTGCCTTGATAAATTCCTGTTCTTTTTGCCACATTTCTTTTTCCTTTTTGGCCACCTCCTGCTGCTTTTTACGCTGGATACGCCACTCATCCCACTGATAGAGCATATATACCACGACAATTAGAAAAAGAAAATAGACAAAATAAGCCCAGATAGAACGATACCAGGGGGGAAGAATAACGAAAGAAAAAGAGGCGGTGGACAACTTCCCGTCGTTGCCGAGGGCTTCCACCATGAACGTATAAGAACCTTCCATCAATCCGCTGTATTCCTTTATTTCGGAGGTTGTATATTCCGACCACTCCGTACCGGGGCTAAGTCTGAACCGATAGCGGACTACCTTTTCCTGATCAAAGGCATGCAGGGTATATTCGAACCGAAGGGAGTTTTGGGAAAAAGCAATTTCGGGGGCAATGGAATTTCCCGTATAATTGGCCGTATAGAGTAACGAGTCTTTGGGATAGGTGGAAAAAACATTGCGGATAAAAAGTTCTTTACCTGTTTCCTTGAACTTCCTGAAATTAAGATTCAAAAGAGAGAAGCCGTGTTCGTTGGGTATGATAACAGTAGAATCTCCTATTACCTCAAAGTTCTCGTAATACCGGATAAAATCTATCTGCTTGTGATTAATGGGATAAATAACCGAGAACATTTTATCTCCGGTATCATTCTTCTTCAGCACACCCAGTCCATCCCGGTCGAGACCGAAAATATCCTTACCTACCCTTTTCAGTACCGAGTGCGGAAAATTAGTGGAGATAGTCTTGCTTGGTTCCATCCTATCTTTGGCCGGATTGTATTCGTAAAGACCGGAATCGCTTGAAAAGTACACTTTACCGTCTACTTTCGTGATAAACAGATTCCGGACAGACTTAAACCCGTCCTGTACAGAATAGAAGCGACTCTGCTTTACTTTATAAGACGTTGTGTCGAGCTGAACACGCAACGCCCCGTGGGATGTATTTCTGATCCAAAGCACATCGGGCGATTCAAACTCAAAGTTCTTAAACCAATCCGATACACCTTCTACTCTTTTTTCTACACGCCACTTGCCTTCTTTACGTTCCAGCAAAAATAAACCTTCGTAAGTTCCTGCCCATAGTTTATCGGAATCGATGGCATGGGGAACACACGTCCACACTCCACGTAATCCTTCTACCTGTTCTATTTTATCGCCATCGAGTACGAACAACCCTTTGTCGTGCATACAAAACAATTTACCGTCTACCACACGCATGTCCCACACTTGTCCGCTTAACCGGGGCATAAATTCGATATCCGCCGATGTTTCACCAAACTTTACCGGCCAGCTTGTATGATATACACCGCTGTTTGTACCCAGATAGAGTTTTCCCTGATAGACAACAGAGGCATAACCTGCTCCGGACGAATAAGGATAGGTGTATAGATTGGTAAAGGGGGTATTGAGCGAAATATAATCGATGCCATTATCCAGACCAAGCCAAAGATTATTCCGTTTATCGAAGCTGATGGATGAAACCGTATTGTTTTGCAAGCCATTCCGTTCATTAAAGTACTTTACTGCCTTGGTGTGCCGGTTCACAAGTATAAGCCCCCGGCGTACAGTCCCGATTGCCAGGTAATCGCCCGAGGCAGCCAGGGTGAAGACTTCGTTTTCGCGCATAAAGGCTTCTGCACCGGTTAGTAAAGGAGTCACTTTCCCACCTTCCACATAGTATAGACCGTCGAATGCAGTGGCAACAAGCATGCCGGACTGATAAGGGATGAGGCTCCGTATATGCTTGCCAACAAGCGACTCTCCTCCCGAAAGGGGGAAAAAGCTGTTGCCAACCAATACAAAAACGCCGTTTACCGTTCCTATGTACAGGGAGCCGTTTACAACTCCCGAGCGATCAATCTTATGGGCGGAAGGAATCAGCGTAAACTCGTTTCCGAGTTGTTTTATTATGAAATTATCGGATACATAGTAAAAGATATTGTCTACTTCGTATACGCCCCAATAGCCCACATTGAATTTGTTGTTGGCAGGGAGCGAATCGGATAAGTTAACATAGAGCAGTTTACCGGAGGCATCGGCGTGGAAATAACCAAATTCCCCCTCTCCTCCTACATAAATACGTTTCAGTTTATCGGACAGGTGAAGCGAGCGTACATCCGATTCATTGTGGAGCGGTAATAGCTTCCAATCGCTTCCTTCGTATTGCAGCAAGCCGTTCTTATTGGCAAAATACACCCAGTTCTCATTAAATGCCTCTATCTGCCAAGTCTGCGAACCTTTGCCAAAAAGTTCTTTCTTATAGTTTATTACATAATTGTTCCACTCCGCAGACACATCTGCGGCCAACAACATAAGCAAGCATAGCGTGTAAAATAGACGGCTTTTAAACATGTATCTGAACTATTCCGGTTTATTCTCTTCGCAAATGTACATAAACTTCGCATAAATGTAAACATTATTTATTGGAAGCATCACAATCGCAATACCTGTGTAGCATGACTCAGTCAAAACAGCTGACCTTTCTTTCTTTACAACAGATTAGATTTTAATGGGACAGCAACGAGGTTCTATTTAAAGTTAAAGTAGACTCTGTGCTTATATTCATGTCTCGTTTCAAAGTCAATTGTTCTTTTGATAATTGATATATATACCAATCTCCCAAAAGAATATTATGAACACCGCCGAATATAGAGACAACTTTCTTGTCAATAGTATATTCTATAGTAGTTTGTTGAGAATAGTCGCTTTTTGTGTCAAGATCGCTCGTAACATATCGTCCTCTTGAAGGTGTTTCAAAGCTAATAGTAATGTCACAATTATATGGAACATTAGCCTCTTCAAAAGAAAGAGTCCCTGACCATTGTGTTTGATTGAGTTGATCTTTTGATAATTCCAAGTTATCATTCTCACAAGAATTTAAAATGAGTAAAGTTATACCCATCAAACAAAAATTTAGTATTTTCATAAGCTAAAATTAATAATATTAATCAATATAAAATGTTCCCTTACAAAAATGCAAGAGACTTATTCTTAAAAATAAAGGGGCTAAAAAATGTATTTTTAGATTATGTACCAAGTAAATCTAAAAACAAAACTATATTGGCAGGTCTCCGGACTTATCCAAATTTAATCTTCCTTCCCATGTCTTCACACAGTGGATTTATGATAGATAGTGATTAAATCGTAAAGGACTTACCGTAGCTGGTCTGTTAAGAATTTTCATCTTATTCCCTCTTCGTTAGTACTTTTTGATTAAAAAGTACTAAAACCAATACGGTGCAAATGTAATTTATTTATCTAATTAATCAAAACAATTTGAAAAAGAATAACAATTGATTATTCTTACAGGATAAGAAACAGGCATGTACCAAAGAAGACCCGGACTAGCCACAAATCGGAACCGATCACCAGGACTAATAGCTGATAATAAGGTATGCTTAAATTCTTTCAGCAAGTGTTTAAGTTTTATCATATAAATAAATTATTCGATTGACAGCTGTCGGCAACGATGATGACATATCTCAACAAGTATAACGACAATTGTCATTAACGATGTTGACAGCTGTCAATTGAATAATATACTTAAGTATAAATAATTTATCATGCTGACAAACAATTAGTTTACTTAAGTATCGGGGCTTAGTTACTTATACTAAATATCCGAATGGGTTAATACCGAATACAATCGGTACTGCGGAGGCGTTTNTCACTCGGTGGGAGATGACAGATGGAGTGAGGGATAAAAAAAGCATCCTTCACTCGTTTTATGTTTGAATATCAGAATATTAAANNCTAAAAGTGATAAGTGACAGATGTTTTTGTGAAAAATCGGTTTCATGGAGGTGATANGCTAAAATAAAGTATCTTTATTTGAAGCATTAGCTATGATTAGAGATAACGAGTCTTATTTTTTCTTATTTTTGCACAGAAATTCAAAGATTTGATTTCTAAATACATAGTTACGGTCGACAATAATATAAAAAATCAGATATAGACATGGAGTACAATTTCAGAGAGATTGAAAAAAAGTGGCGTGAGTACTGGATTGCCAACGAAATTTACAAGGTGAAAGAAGATGAAAGCAAACCCAAATACTATGTATTGGATATGTTTCCTTATCCATCTGGAGCAGGACTTCATGTTGGTCACCCGCTTGGCTATATAGCTTCCGACATTTACTCTCGTTTCAAACGTTTACAGGGGTTCAATGTATTGCACCCGATGGGTTACGATGCATACGGATTGCCAGCCGAGCAATATGCCATTCAGACTGGTCAGCATCCCGAGGTTACGACTAAAAACAACATTGCCCGTTACCGGGAACAGATGGATAAAATAGGATTCAGCTACGACTGGAGCCGCGAAGTTCGTACCTGCGAACCCATTTACTACAAATGGACACAGTGGGCTTTCATTAAAATGTTTAACAGTTACTACGACAATACACTGCAAAAGGCAATGCCTATCGCAGCGCTGGAATTGATTTTTTCAGAAAAAGGATCCGAAGGAATCAATGCTGCTTGCAGTGAAGTTGAACCTTTTACGGCTGCCGAATGGAATGCCAAAACGGAAAAGGAAAAACAAACTATCTTACTTAATTACCGCATCGCTTACCTGGGCGACACGATGGTTAACTGGTGTCCCAAACTGGGTACAGTGCTTGCCAACGACGAAGTAAGCGAAGGTCTTTCTGTTCGTGGTGGTTATCCGGTGGAACAAAAGGTGATGCGTCAGTGGTGCTTGCGGGTTTCTGCTTATGCACAGCGTTTGCTGGATGGTTTGGATGAAATTGACTGGACAGAATCGCTGAAGGAAACACAAAAGAACTGGATTGGTCGTTCGGAAGGTGCCGAAATGAATTTCAAGGTAAAGGATTCGGATCTTTCTTTTACCGTATTCACCACCCGCGCCGATACGATTTACGGTGTTACTTTTATGGTACTGGCTCCCGAAAGCGAATTAACAGCTGTGCTTACAACAGAGGCGCAACGTGCGGAAGTTGATAACTATATTTCGGCCACCAAGAAGAAAACTGAACGCGAACGTATAGCCGACCGCCGTGTAACGGGTGTATTCTCCGGTTCGTACGCCATCAACCCTATTACAGAAGAAGCTATTCCTGTCTGGATAAGCGACTATGTACTTGCCGGCTACGGTACGGGTGCAATCATGGCAGTACCTGCACACGACAGCCGCGACTATGCTTTTGCCAAACATTTCGATCTGCCTATCATTTCATTGATTGAGGGTTGCGATGTTTCGGAAGAGAGTCTGGATGCCAAGGAAGGAATCATGATGAATTCTCCCCGTGCCGGTCATGGTGTGGAAGGTGGATTGGTTCTTAATGGGTTGCAGGTAAAAGAAGCTATAGCTAAAACAAAAGTATATATCTCGGAAAAGGGCATCGGAAAGGTAAAGGTTAACTACCGTTTACGTGATGCCATATTTAGCCGCCAGCGTTACTGGGGCGAGCCATTCCCTGTTTACTACAAGGATGGCATGCCTTACATGCTTGACGAATCAAAGCTTCCGCTCGAATTACCCGAAGTAGACAAGTTCTTGCCTACCGAACAAGGCGAACCTCCTCTGGGTCGTGCTAAGAATTGGGTGTCGGACGAAGGTTTCCCTCTGGAGCTTTGTACCATGCCTGGCTTTGCCGGATCATCGGCTTATTACCTGCGTTACATGGATCCACGGAATACCGAAGCGCTTGTTTCAAAGAAAGCCAACGAATACTGGCGCAACGTGGACTTATATATTGGCGGAACCGAACATGCCACCGGTCACCTTATCTATAGCCGATTCTGGAATAAGTTCTTATTCGACCTTGGCATTGCCTGCGAAAACGAACCGTTCAAGAAGCTTATCAACCAGGGTATGATTCAGGGTCGTTCCAACTTTGTATATCGTATCAAGGAAACGAACACGTTTGTATCTTTGAACCTGAAAGATCAGTACGACGTTACTCCTATTCACGTGGACGTGAATATTGTAAGCAACGACGTGTTGGATATGGAAGCTTTCCGCAACTGGAATCCGGAATACAAAACAGCCGAATTTATACTGGAAGATGGCAAGTATGTATGTGGATGGGCAGTTGAAAAGATGTCGAAATCGATGTACAATGTAGTAAACCCGGATGTGATTGTTGAGAAGTTTGGCGCCGATACACTTCGTTTGTACGAAATGTTCCTTGGCCCGTTGGAACAATCCAAACCTTGGGATACCAACGGTATCGATGGTGTTCACCGCTTCTTACGTAAGCTTTGGGGGCTATTCTATACCAACGACGACAAGCTGCAGGTAACAGATACAGAAGCTACTGCCGAGGAACTGAAATCGCTTCACAAACTAATCAAAAAGATTACGTTCGATATCGAGCATTTCTCTTTCAACACCTCTGTGAGTGCCTTTATGATTTGTGTAAACGAATTAAGCGCGCTGAAGTGCAGCAAACGTTCCGTATTGGAACCTCTTATCGTGCTTCTTGCTCCGTTTGCTCCCCATACTTCCGAAGAGTTATGGCATGTATTGGGCAATATAATGACTGTTTGTGATGCCCAGTGGCCCGTATGCAACGAATCGTACCTGATAGAAAACACAGCAACCTATGTGGTTTCTTTCAATGGNAANGCGCGTTTCAATCTGGAATTACCATCAGANATGNCNGCTTCNGAAGTNGANAAAGTTGCTTTGGCTCACGAAACCTCANCGAAATGGATGGAAGGAAAGACCCTTAAAAAGGTTATTGTAGTTCCTAAAAAGATTGTAAATATTGTAATATAATTTACCTGCCTGTTCATCGAATTCCATAGGTGTTTGATGAACAGGCTTTTTTCAATATCTTAGCTACTAAAATACGATGCTCAAAATGAAGGCTAAACAATTTTCTCAGTTATATTACTCTATCCACGATTACTTACTTATAACAATAGGGCTTGTGATTTATGCTTTCGGTTGGACGGCTTTTATCTTGTCCAATCAGATTGTAACCGGTGGTGTAACTGGTGTATGTGCTCTTATATTTTTCTCGACCGGATTACCTGTTTCCGTTTCCTATATTTCCATCAACTTAGTTTTACTTGTCATTGCATTCAAAGTACTCGGTGCGAAATACCTTATTAAGACNGTATTTGGGGTCATAGGGTTGTCGTTGTTCCTTTCCTTGTTCCAGACAATTTTNACGGAGCCTATACTCAAAGGCGAACCGGCCATGGCAATCGTGATCGGGGGTATTCTGTGCGGGGCGGGACTTGGTTTGATTTTCTCGGCCAACGGTAGTTCGGGCGGGACAGACATCATCGCCACTATTGTAAATAAGTACAAAAACATATCCATCGGACGTGCCTTGATTTTCTGCGATTTCCTTATTATTGGCTCTTCTTATTTCTTGTTTCACAGTGTCGACAAGATTGTTTTCTCCTTTGTGGAAATGCTTGTTTGCAACTACGTACTGGATATGGTACTTAACGGAAACCGACAGTCGGTTCAGTTCTTTATCTTTTCGCCCAAGTACGATGAGATATGCGAACGTATTATAGCCGACATAGGCAGGGGATGCACTATTCTGGATGGAACGGGAGGTTATTCTCACAAATCAGTAAAAGTAGTGGTTGTACTTGCCAAGAAATCGGAATCAATTGCCATTTTCCGCCTGGTAAAACAAATAGATAATAAGGCTTTCATCTCNCAAAGTCCTGTACGGGGCGTATACGGAGAAGGTTTTGATCCGATCAAAACATAAACTCTGTACTTATTTCTCCGAAGTAAAAATACTAAGCGAAGGCTCTTTATAATGAGAATCGATTCCTGCTGCATCCAAAAGGCTGTGAAAAAGGAAATCGGTTCTCATTCTTTTTTCTCTGTTTTTACATTGCTTTCATTGTTGTATTTGCTTCTTACATAATAAATATTGAAGGGAATACGTTTTAACCCAGGTGTATTATCAGAAAATGGATAATAGCTGATTTAATGGTTTTTTTATGCTTTTCATAGAGTAAGAGATACTATTTTTGTACAAAAATAGAAATATAAGAGTAATAAACGATGAAGAAAATAGTATTTGCTACAAACAATCAGCATAAGCTGGATGAGGTNAAAAAGATTACGGAAGGACTAACCGAGATTGTAAGTCTTTCGGAAATTAATTGTTTTGATGATATACCGGAAACNGCCGATACGCTTGAAGGAAATGCATTACAGAAGGCGCGCTACGTAAAAGAGAAATTTGGCTTTGACTGTTTTGCTGATGATACCGGATTGGAAGTTGAAGCCCTGGATAATGCTCCGGGAGTTTATTCGGCCCGTTATGCAGGTCCCGATCATAATTCGGAGTCCAATATGAAATTGCTTTTAAAGAATATGGAAGGTATAACAAACAGAAACGCTCGTTTTCGCACTGTGATTGCTTTACTGATGGACGGCAAAGAGTACCTGTTTGATGGTATTGTGGAAGGTGTTATCATCGATGAAAAAAGAGGAAACAGTGGTTTTGGCTACGATCCTGTTTTTGTACCCAATGGCTATAATGAAACGTTTGCTCAGTTGGGCAGTGATATAAAAAACAATATCAGCCACCGTGCCAAAGCTGTTTTAAAGCTTCATGATTTTTTATCAAAATTAAATGCCCAATAAATGAAATGAAAAAGTTAACAGGTTGTCTGTTTATAGTATTATTACTGGTAGCTGATTCTGTATCCGGTCAAGCTGTAGGTGCCTGGAAGTCTTACCTGGCTTATACAACCACCACCGAATGTGCGGAAGCCAATAACCTGGTTTACGCCATTGCCGATGGTTCGTTATTCAGTTATAGTAAAACGGATCAGGAGGTTGTTTACTATTCCAAAGAGAATGGTTTGAGCGACAATCAGATCAGTCACATTGGTTTTAATGAAGATATCAACACCCTGTTAATTGTTTATTCCAACGGAAACATCGATTTGTTAAGCGAGACGGGTATCGCTAATATTCCCTATTTTAAATCGTCTTCGGTTGTTTCGGATAAAACGGTCAACTCCATTTCGTTCCATAAAGAGTTTGCCTATCTTTCTACCGAATTTGGTGTTTTGGTGGTTAACATGAATAAAAAGGAAATCACGGATACATACAAATTAAACTGTTCGGTTTACGATGTATGTAATGTTGGCAGCACAATCTATGCATCTACTTCCAAAGGTTTGTTATCGGGAGATGTTAATTCAAATCTGCTGGATGCCGGCAATTGGAACGTGGTAGCATTGAATACGACGCTGATTAATGATAAAAATATCAAACGAATTGCTTATTTTCAGCAGGTTCTTTGTCTTTTCGTTCCCGGTAACGGGGTTTATTACTTAAACAACGAAGGTGGACTGATTACGCTGCTTAAAGATAATACCTTACAAAACATGGTTCAGCAGAATGGTTTACTTATTCCATTCTCATCCTCTTCGCTTACTATTTATTCATCGTTAGCCGACAAAGAGAAGGTAAATACCGGAACCATAAAATACGTTTCCACGCTGAAAGACAAGTCTGTTTTATGGATTGCATCCGGCGACGAGGGTTTGAAGTCTATTAAAAAAAGCACTACGGGTAGTTACGATATGCTGGTTTCCGGCATCGTTTCTAACGGACCCAAACGTAACCTTAACGCTTTTATGACTACAGTAGACAATAAATTGCTGGTTGCAGGAGGCGGAAGGTGGGCCAATCGGAGTAACAATCCAGGTACCGTAATGGTATACGACGGACAAGATTGGTTCAATTTTGATGAAACAAAGATTTCCAAAGAGAGTGGTATTAACTTTTCGGATGCGACATCCATCGCTGTAAACCCTGTCGATCCTTCTCATTATTTTGTTTCGACATGGGGAGAAGGGGTATATGAATTCAAAGAAAACGAATTTGTAAAACTGCACAATCATACCAACAGTTCCCTTTCTACTATTTATCCAGGCACCTCTTCCGAATCTCATTACATCCGGGTAGAAGGACTCTGTTTTGATTCGGCTAATAATTTCTGGATGACCAATAGTGAAGTTAAAGAAGGAATAAAAGTATTGAAAGCGGATGGAACATGGAGTAAGCTCTATTTTGAAGCGCTGAATAATAAAATGCTTGTTGATAAAATTCTTATTACACAGAAAGGATATAAGTGGGTAAATATACCAAGAGTATCACCTGGTATATTTGTTTTTGATGATAAGGGAACCATCGATGATGCAACGGATGATGTATCCAATTTCTTCAGCTTGTTTTCTGATGCCGATGGTAAAACAATTGAAGTTAGTGCCTATTACTGCATGACTGAAGATAAAAACGGAACCATATGGATGGGCACAGACAAGGGTCCTGTAATCTGTATGGTTCCTTCGCGGGCCATAGAAAGTCCTGGCAGTTTATATTGTTCCTATATTGTTCGTCCGCTCGACGATGGTACATCAAACGGTTATCGTTTGCTCGAAAACGAGAAGATAAACGCGATAGCTATTGATGGAGGTAACAGAAAATGGCTTGGAACGGAATCCTCAGGCGTTTTCCTGCTAAGTGAGGACGGTATGGAGACCATTGCACATTTTACCACAGAAAACTCTCCTATCCTCTCCAATACGATCCAAAGTATCGCTATCAACAACATCACCGGCGAAGTGTTTATTGGAACCAATAAAGGATTGGTTTCTTATATGGGAGATGCCATTGAAGGAAAAAAAAATTATTCGGAGGTTCGGGCCTATCCAAACCCGGTTCGTCCGGAATATAATGATCAGGTGACTGTTACCGGTTTAATGGAACAGTCCAATGTGAAAATAACCGATTTAAATGGAAATATCATTTATCAGGCAACCTCGGTTGGCGGACAACTTACCTGGAACTGCCGGAACCGGAAAGGCGAACGGGTGGCTTCAGGCATTTATCTGGTACTTGCCACCACTCCCGACGCGGGAGAAAGCGTGGTCACTAAAATAATGGTAATCAAATAACAATAAAGGCGGTTTACACCGCCTTTATTGTTATTTGTAATTATAGTCCTAATTTTTCTGATACTTCAAGCATTCGCTTAATAGGAACAATTGCTTTCTTCCGGACTGTTTCATCCACATGAATTTCGGGTAATTCAAACTGAAGACAATTATAAAGTTTCTTCATGGTGTTCAGACGCATGAAATTACACTCATTGCAAGCGCAGGTACTGTCGTTGGGCGGTGCAGGAATGAATTCTTTATCCGGACTCTTTTTACGCATTTCATGAATTACGCCCGATTCGGTAGCTACAATAAACTGTTTTTTTTCCGATTGTATGGTATGCTTAATCAAGGCGGCCGTAGAACCAATGAAGTCGGAAACCGTAAGTACTACTTTTTTACACTCAGGATGAGCAATTACTTCGGCATCCGGATATTGCTTTTTAAGCGCCAATATTTTTTCTAAAGAAAACTGTTCGTGTACATGGCAGGCACCATCCCAAAGTAACATGTTACGGCCGGTAATACTGTTTATATAATTACCCAGGTTCCTGTCTGGTCCAAATATTATTTTTTCATCAGCCGGAAAACTATCAACAATCAGTTTGGCATTGGTAGAGGTTACCACTATATCCGTTAAAGCTTTTACTGCGGCAGTTGTATTTACATACGATATCACCGTATGATCCGGATGAGCTTTTACAAACTTTTCAAACTCAGGAGCCGGACAGCTATCCGCCAATGAACATCCCGCATTTAAATCAGGTACCAAAACCTTTTTATCAGGGCATAAAATCTTAGCTGTTTCACCCATAAAGTGTACACCGCATAAAACAATAATATCTGCCTTTGTTTTAGCCGCCCATTGAGCCAATGCCAGACTATCACCTACAAAGTCGGCTATATCCTGTATATCACTTGTCTGATAATAGTGAGCAAGTATTACAGCATTCTTCTCTTTTCTAAGTTTATCTATAGCCTTGGCCAAATCTATATTTTCAGGAACCGGTATATCCATGTATCCGATAGATTGATTTGTCAACATACTCTATATATTATTTTAATATTAGTTTTTATAAAGAAATAATTAATGAAGATAATAGCCTGTTGAAATGGTTGATAAATATCCTGCTTACTTTACAGTATTTACGGATCCACAAGATATCAACATATTTATTACTCCATTAACAACTGATTATCTGATAATTATAAATGTTATCAACTCTATGTTAATAAGTAGCAAAGTTATAAACTTTCTTGATTAGTTTCAATTAAAACTGTGTGAAACAAGCTCAAAAGAAATGAATAATATATATCATCCAAGCAAATACTTATAAGATTACATCTTGTATATACATAATTATGAATTATCAAACAGAAATTTATCATTTATTAATCACCGTTTATAAACATGTTTTCAATAGCTTTTCAAAAAAAAAAGATACGGAATTAGTTTAACTCCGTATCTTTCATTTATACATTTATGTAAATCACATTATAATATCATTCTTCTATCTCAATCATTAAAGACTCGGCTTTTACGAATGAACCTTCTTTTACAAATATACGTTTCACTTTTCCTGAATACTCCGAAGCAATATTATTTTCCATTTTCATTGCTTCCAGAACTATTACCGAATCTCCCTTATTTATTATATCTCCTTCCTTTACAAGAATTTTCCATATATTTCCAGGCATCGGACTATCGATAGTCTTACCTGTCACACTGTCTTCTGTAACATTAAAGATTATCTGATTCTTATTTTCAGCAGCTTTCTGTTGATGAAACTCGTTGTATTCCTTTTCCCTCAAACCCTTAAGATAATTAAGAGCAACAGTAGGAAATAGTTCAAGTAAGAGTTCTTCTTTCTCATCCTTAGCCAGATGCACATTGTCAAATTCTGGTAAAACGGGATTATCCTGACGTTGATAGTTTGATGTATCATAGGGAGTTTCTTCACGTGTTCCGGCTATATTAAGTCTGAATTGAGGATCAACAGGTACAGGTGTTTTTCCGTATTCGCCTTTCACCAGTGCAATAAACTGGTTGGATGCATTGGAATATTTACCTCTGTTACTTTTTGCAGCAAGAGCCGAATTAACAGCTTGCGCACCAATAATCTGACTCGTGGGAGTTACCAAAGGAGGAAGACCAGCGTCCAAACGTACGCTTGGAATAAGCGCCATGGCATCTTCAATAATATCCAGCGAATTAAATTGTTTTAGCTGAGCAACCATGTTTGTATACATTCCTCCGGGGATTTCTGCTCTTTTCACCAACTCATTTGGTTCCGGAAAATTGAAATATGCCTCAATGGCATGACAAGCTTTTAATAAACTTTCTTCCTCATTATTTTGAGCAGCAACAATGGCTTTATCAAATTCTTTATCTATTTCCGGCGGAAGAATATCTACTAACGGATTGAATGGTTTTGGAAACTGTTTAACGGCGTCGAAAGCATCCAGCTCTTTTCTGATAGTATATAATTCTTTATTTATTTCAGCCACCGCTTCCATATTCACATCTAATTGAATACCGAGTTTCTTGCAGAAAATATAAATAAGTTCAATGGCTGGTGCAGCAGGTCCGCCGGCAAAATTCCATATGTTCGTGTCCACGATATCCACACCATGAATAATGGCTGCAAGTACAGCACCTAATCCATAGCCAGGTGTACAATGCGTGTGGAAGTCAATAGGAACGTTCAGGTGCTTTTTAAATAGCGGAATAAGCCGAGTTATCCTCGAAGGCTGAATAAGCCCGCTCATGTCCTTAATTGTGATTATATCGGCACCCAAAGCAACCATCTCTTTCGCTTTGTTCAGAAAATACTCGTCTGTAAATACTTCTTTCGGTAGAGGCTTGCCTTTAAGCCTGGATTTCATTCTCTCCATTTTCGAAAAATGAGGATCCACCGTATAACAAACGGCACAATCGGCCAAACCATGGTATTTTTTAATATACCTTATACTTGATTTTATATTGTCTACATCATTAAGAGCATCAAAAATACGCATGATATCCAATCCGGATTCAACGGCATTCTTAAAAAATCCATCAATAATTTCGTCTGTATAAGGAGCATATCCAAATAAGTTTCTTCCTCTCGAAAGAGCTGTAAGCTTGGAAGCATTACCTACCCCTTTTTTAATTAGTTCGAGTCTATGCCATGGATTTTCACCTAAATAACGCATAATGGAATCAGGAACAGCCCCACCCCATACTTCCATTGCATAAAAACCTGCATCCTTATAATAATCAAGAACCCTATCCACCTGCAACTGATTCATTCGGGTTGCAAAAGCTGATTGTTGTCCATCTCTCAGCGTAAGATCTCTGATTAAAAGTTTTTTTGTCATAAAATTTGGATTTTAACAAAAATCAAATAACTATCTTTTTAATATATTTTAGTCCACCTAAACAAGTGCAAATATATTATATTTAATTTAATTAGGTAAAAATCAACGATAAAACTTTCAAAATAATATTTTAACAGTTATACTTTTCTAATTTGCCTGCTGCCTTCCTTTTTGAATCCTATAAATTTATAAAGTGT
>JGI24731J21663_1001145_pt1 | contig 22331 bp, 20 predicted proteins | sample EPASupsiteHSE605_FD_21663 | JGI IMG/M metagenome (IMG submission 21663) | reverse complement strand
AAATGTTGAAGTAGTATGTATAAAATGTCGGAACAGTTGTTGTTGAAAATCACATTCAGGCGTGATGTTTCTTTATTTAATCTGAATACTTTCTAACTAAGTAATTATTTTCAACCAATACAAAACAGCGAAGAGCCAAAATCTGAGTAAAAGCAAAACCAAAAAATAAAACGATTTAAAAAGGGCGAGATAAGTAAAGCCCGAAGGCCTTACTCTGCTAATTTACCAGTATCTGCTTATTTTGCGAGGTTGTAGCTCTGGTTGACGATCTTCAGAGCGCAGTAGTTACCGCACATGGTACATGCATCGGTGTCTTCGGGCGCCCTGCTGTTCCTGACTTCTCTTGCATGCTGTGGGTCGATTGCAAGAGTGTACATCTTTTCCCAGTCGAGCTCTCTTCTGGCCCTGCCCATCGCAAGGTCCTGTTCTCTTGCTCTGTCGGGGTACTTTACCATGTCCCCTACATGGGCTGCAATCCTGGAGGTCTTGACCCCGGTGATGACGTCTTCGAGGTTTGGAAGGGCAAGGTGCTCTGCAGGAGTGACGTAGCAGAGGAAGTCACAGCCGTATGATGCAGATACGGAGGCTCCGATTGCAGTTACTATGTGGTCGTAGCCGGGTGCGATGTCAGTTACAAGCGGGCCGAGCATGTAGAAGGGCTTATGACCGCTCATTTCCTTCATGAGTTTTACGTTGGTTGCGATCTGGTCGAGCGGAACATGGCCAGGACCTTCGACGATGACCTGCAGACCCTGTTTGTGGGCTTTATCGGCCAGTTCGGCGTTGATGATGAGTTCCTGGATCTGGGCACGGTCAGTTGCATCGTGAACTGCGCCTGCACGCATGCCATTTCCTGTGGAGAGGACTACTTCGTGTTCCTTGAGAATTTCAATGAGGTAATCAAAGTTAGCAAAGAGTGGGTTTTCCTTTTCGTTGTGGAGCATCCAGGAAGTCATGAAGGCCCCGCCACGGGAACAGAGACCGCCGTACCTGCCGTGGGCTTTTAGCCTGTCCATAGTGATATTATTGATCCCCGTGTGAATTGCCATGAAGTTGGTCCCGAGCTTTGCCTGGTCTTCGGTTGCCTTGAAGAGTTCTTCTTCAGTCATATGCACGATTGAACCATATTTCCTTGCGGCCTCAATGAAAGCCTGGTAGAGAGGTACGGAACCTACAGAAAGAGAGATGCTGTCAATGACCTTTTTCCTGATTGCGAGGAAATCTCCGCCAGTTCCGAGCTCCATAAGGGTGTCTGCCCCTGCGGCTTCTGCAGCCTGGGCTTTCTTGACTTCCATATCTACATCAACAATGTCTGAGGATACACCTATGGATGCGTTGACCTTGGTCCTGAGCCCTTCTCCGATACCACAGATCTTAACCTGCCTGTAAGGGGAAGTCGGAATAACAATTCTTCCTGCTGCAATGCCACGGCGGATAAATTCAGGATCAAGTCCTTCGTCCTTTGCAACGATCTTCATCTCGTCTGTGATTATTCCTTTTTGAGCATCTTCCACAATTGTCATCGTTAGTACCTCAAGCTTTCATTTGTCTGTAATAATTCTCATGTAATTCTCATGTAAGATTTGTATGTAAGTAAAGGGATTATGAGTTAGACCATAAAAGGCGCGTAATTATATATAACACTTTTTAAAAAATTAACTTTAACCCTAATCAACTTTACTTTACTTCGATGTCAAAGAGTATCGAAAAGTATAAAGATTAAGATTAAAATAAATTTTTTAAAAAGAAGGAGAAAATTTTTTTGAGCATAAAACAAGTAAAGTTGCGTTGCATTAGAAAATATAGAGGACACAAGGAAACGACAAAAATAAACAGAGAAAAAGGGGGAAAAATTAAGGGAAAATCAAAAAAGTAGACAGAATCGGGCTTAAAAAGCCGAAGGTTAGTAACCGATAAACAAGCGAAAAGAAAACCTTTCCAATTTAAGGAAAATTTCTTGTCTGGATATCTATTTCTTTCGTTATTCTTTTCGGAATTATTTCTTTTCCCGAAGTAATCGAATTGTTTGCTTATGCAGGGTTACCATAAGGTCACTGAGCATTCCAAAGATGAACATCTGCAGGCCGAATATGATTAACAGAGTTGTGAGAATCGAAAGTGGAACACGAGTGATTCCCTGAAACCACTGGATAACAACGAAGGTTCCAGTAATCAGGCCTGACAAAATAAAAAAAGAACCTATCATTCCGAAATAGAACATTGGGTTATGAACTTTTGCAAGCATGTAAATGGTAGATCCGATTCTTAATCCGTCTTTTACCGGGTTTAGCTTTGTTGTGCCTTTTTCACTCCTTGGGAGATAGGTAATCGGAACTTCTTCAACTCTCTGTTCTTTCAGGACACATTCCACAGAGATCTCGGTCTCTATTTCAAAACCTATCTTGTTTAACTCCAGTTCCTTGACGCTCTGCAAAGTAAAAGCCCTGTAGCCTGAGAGAATATCCTTTAAATGCACCCCATACGCAAGGTCAAAAAGCATGTTTATCAGACGGTTACCCACTAAATTAAGCTTTGTAAAAGCTCCAGGAGAATAATTTTCAAGCCGATTACCTATAACATGGTCGGCTCTGCCTTCCAGAATAGGTTCGAGAAGAGAAGGAGCGTCTCGAGCAAGATATGTCCCGTCCCCATCAACCATTATTACATATGGACTCTCTATAAGCCCGAAGGCCTGGATCATTGCCTGCCCTTTTCCTCTTCCGATCTGCATGACAACTTTTGCGCCTTCGGCTTCTGCAATTTTCCCTGTGCCGTCCCTGCTGTTTCCATCAATCACCAGAATGTTGGAGAAGCCTTCGTTCCTGAAATCTTTGATAAGCTGCCCTATTGTTGCAGCTTCGTTCAAAGTGGGAATAAGGATGCAAATATCTGCGCTGTTCACGTTTTCACACATATCCTTTGCCGGAACCTCTACGTGTGTCGCAGAATCCGTTTTCATGTAAAATTTCCGTTAGTCTTCTTTTTCCGTAGAAGGATCCCAAAATGGGAGAAATGATGTAAAAGATGAAGGTCTTTATAAAAGCCCCATATTGTCGAGCTGCTGGCGGACGACTTCGACGCCTCTCTCACAATCTTCAGGGGATTTGCCGCCTGTGACTACCAGTTTTCCGGAACTGAAAATGAGGACAACCACCTTAGGTTCATCAATCCTGTACACAAGACCCGGAAATTGCTCGGGTTCATATTCGATATTTTCAAGTCCAAGCCCGATTGCAATTGCGTTGAGGTTCAGGATGGTATGAAGGTCTGCTGAAGCAACAATGTTCTGAACAGTTATCACAGGATCTTCTACGGTCTTGATCCCGATACTATTAAGCTTTTTTGCCATGTTACCTATAACTGTATGCACATCGTTAACGTTTTTTGCGCCTGTACAGACAACCTTTCCGGAAGTAAAGACCAGGAATGCAGCTTTAGGCTCCGAAACCCTATAGACGAGTCCGGGAAACTTCTGCTTGTTGTACTCAGCTCCTTCGAACTCGGATTCGATAACAGTTAAGTCGAACTCTTCAGCGAGTTTGGTGGATGCGACCACGTTTTCGATCTTGATGCTAGATTCGCTCATTAGTCAACCCTCAGTATATAAAGCAAAAGTAATATTCTCTAACCGGTATATAAAACTATAGTTAAATGCTCCGCATACTATATAAATGCTTTATATACCGAATATAAATGCGACAGAAAAGCTTAAATTTGAGGCGCCCGTGATTTTAAAAAAATTAAGACAGGAGATGGCAGCCGCATCGGTTTTCAGGTGCCTCATTTTGCAAACTTTTTCAGACCCTCAAGAAGAGAATCATATTTTTTGCAGACCCTCTCCAGGAGACCCCCCTCTACACTGCGGTGAGTGGGTATCAGAATTTCAGCTCCGGTCTGTATTTTTACCCCGCTCCTTGAAGTCCCGTAGTCTGGAGCAACAAGAATACCGTCTGCTGAAATTCCAAGGGAAAGGTCATTTACAATTCTTGAAACCATCTCAGATGCGGGTTTTACCTTAGTCTCAATGAGGACAGAGGAAGAAACATACTTTTCCCTTGTCTCTCGAATCTTCTGAATGGTATTTTCCACTGTTTTAGAGTCTACTTCATTGGGAAGTTCTTCAGTGAGTAAAGAGACCGCTTCTATAAGGTCTTCAAAAGTTGTCGAATGTACCTCAAGGATTTCTCCATCACAGTACTGCCGTACGGTATCAAAGTAACCTGCCGAAACCACCAGCACGTCCACCTCAAGCAAACGGGAAATCTCTTCCTTTGAAGGCGAGTAGGCATTGGCCACAAAGTACTCCTTGATCCCACACATGCCCATAAGGGATTCATACATGGGAGTTACGGCAATTGTCTTCTTTCCGATCCACAGGTTGATCTCACTCTGCCCACCCTGAGATTTTAGAAGTTCAAGAATTTTCTCCTTTATGGCTTTCGGGTCATTTCTCTTAAGCCCGAAGTAATCTGCAAAAAGAGAAGTTGTGGAAAGCTGCCTGCTCCTTCCACAGGGTACGGAATCTACAAACCCTCGCTCTATGAGGTCCTTTATATGATCATAAGCTCCGCTGCCTCTCATATCAATAAGATCTGACTGAAGTAGAGGCTGGTGATAGGCAATCATGGAAAGAGTACGGAGTTTCGGGGCTGAAAGCTCTTTTGGGGCAACTTCCCTCATAAGTTCTGAGTATTCAGGCTTGACCTGCATGACATACCGGTCACCAAGGTCAAGGATCTCAAGGCCCGACCCTCGGGAAGAGTAAGCCTCCATCAGTTCCTGTACTGCCGAAAGGACGGTTTTTTTGGGTTTCCCGGTTATTTTTGCAAGCTTTTCGAGACTTACTGCCCTGCCAGCCGCAAAAAGAGCCGCTTCGATGATTTCAAGCTCACTCATAAATTTCACATCCAAAAAAAAGAACAAAAGCTAATATTATCAGATTAACTGTAAATTAAGTGGATTTTAATTAAGTGGATTTTAATCAAGTGGATTTTAATTAAGTGAATTTTAATCAAGTGAATTTTAATCAAGTGAATTTGGTTATATAAGTTTCAATTAAAGAATGATATCTCAAAGTACTGTTGTGTCGCAAAGTACTGTTGTGTCGCAAAGTACTGTTTCCTCAGTTTCTTCATTCTGTCCCTCGTCCGGAGAGGGTTCAACTGTAAAATGTACTTCAGACGGAACCTTAATTTGATATTCTGAAACTCCGCCTTCTAATTCTAGCTTCGTCTCATGAAAGAGAGGGGGATTACTCTCTGTGGAAAAGCCGGATTCCTCTCCCGGGTATATATACAGTTCCCCGAAAAGCTCACTCTGAAAAAGCCAGATCTTCCTGTTTGAAGCAAGAAAGAGAAGAGAGAGATAATCCATAATCCTATCTTCACTTGTTTCCAAGAAGCTGGAAAAAATCACTACAGGATCATTCATAAACAGTTCCGAAAGCTTTGCCCAGATAAGTACCAGTCGAGAGCCAATAGCTTCGTCATGCGCAATATCGAGAACATCTCCGATAGTAAGCTGAGAGTTTTGAAGGAGATAAGGTTTCTCTGCAATCTGAAGGGCTTTTTTTTCATTTTTTCTGGAGAGGGTTTTTTCGGCTTTCTTGAGTTCAAGAATCAACTCATTGAGAGTAACCGGCCTCGTGGAAACGCGGCGGACCGGAAGCTTCGGGATAGGAAATTCGTCAGGCTCTGGAAGATCCAGTTCATCGAGAAAATCAGAATCGAACGAATCGATCTCTTCCTCCTCGACCTCGAGGACTCCCGAGGATTTAATACGAAGAAGAATAGCAGAATAGAGAAGGGTTCTTGAGGAAATTCTGAGGTCCATTTTCTGGAGTTCTTCTACCCTTCCAAGGAAACTGTCAGTTAGTTGTACAATATCGATATCCCAGGGGTTGATTTTCCCGCCCTGAGCAAGTTCAACCAGTATACCCAGGGGTTCATAGGTCTCAAACTCTGAAATATCAAGCAGATTCCAGTCAATTCCAAGGTATGAAAGAGTTGTTGGAAGCCCGAAGGTTTCGGGATTTGAAAAAAGAGAGTCGTTTTCTTCTGATTCACGAACATCATGAGCCGAAAGTCTGGGGACTTCCAGCACTGCCCCCGAGTTATCCATGAGTTCAGCCATTAAGCTTCACTCCGGTAATGCTCGTTATGTTATTTTCCTGCATTGTAACCCCTATTGTCCTGCTTGCAGCCTGGATCATGGGCTTTCTTAAGGAGACAACAATAAACTGAACTTTTGACCCTGAAGATTTTACCCGCCTTGAAACCCTTTCCACATTCCAGCCGTCTAAGAACATATCAATTTCATCAAAGGCATAGAAAGGAGCAGGATGGTATTGCTGGATAGCAAAGATGAAAGCAAGAGCTGTAAGGCTTTTTTCCCCTCCTGACATAGCTTCGATCCTCTGGAGGGTCTTTTCTTTGGGCTGGGCTCGAAGAGTCATTCCTCCTGCAAAAGGATCTTCAGGATCTTCAAGTAAGAGCTCACCCATCCCGTCAGAAAGTTCATGGAAAATATCCCTGAAATTGGCATTTATACTTGTATAGGCTTCCATAAAGGCATCTCGCTTTAACTGCTCATACTGGCCGATGCGCTCAAGGAGCTGTTCCCTTTCGGAAAAGAGAGTATCCCGCTTTCCCTGCAGGTCCGAAAGCCTGATTTCTACTTCATTGTACTCGTCAATTGCTCTCATGTTCACGGGCTCAAGCCGCCTGAGGGCTTCTTCGATTGCCTGAATCCGCATGTAAACAGTTTCGTAATTCGGGACTTCACCAGTCTCTTCGATGCCTCTTCTCCGGATTTCTTCCAGGAACTGCTTTTCCTGGTAAAGGAGCGCGTTTCTTGTCGCTGTAAGTGTAAGCACCTGTTGTTTTGCTTTTTCGAGAGTAGTCGAGGCAATACTAACTCTGCGCTTGACAGCGCCGTGTTCGGCCTGAACATTTTCTCTTTCTTTCTGGAGCCCTATAAGCTCATCGGAAAGTTCAAGTTCCCGGCTTTTCTTTTCCTCGAGCTTCTCCTCAAGTTCTTTGATCTTTACCTTGAGGAAGTCAACCTTTTCCAGCCTGGAAGCTTTCTTTTCATCAAGGTCCCGGATGAGTTCCTTTGCCTCGGCAATTTTCTGTTCTGCATAATCTTTTTCAAGCTGCAGAGCATTCAGGCTGGCCTCAGTATCCCGTATTCTTCCGTCGAGCCTTCTGAGTTCCTCATCAACGAACTCCATTTTTTTATTGATTTCAGGCAGAGGAGAGTCAGCAAGTTTTGCTTCAAGTTCGGAAATCTGCATTTCAAGTTCAGCTGCAGCTCTTTCTTTTTCGGCTTTCTCCGCAATGACCCTGTCCATTTCAGCTCTGAGTTCGGCCCTGGAATCTTCAATAGCTTTGAGATCTGCCTGCTTAGCCTCAAGAAGTTCTGCAAGTTTGGCTTCCCTGCCCGCGATCTCCTCAAGCTGGCGTTCCTTTCGTGAGACCGTGGCCTCACAATCCCGAATCTTCCGGCTCAATTCGAAAAGATGGCTTTCAATGCTGTCCTGTTTACCTATAGCTGCATTCCGGCTTGCATCTAAAGACTTTATCTCATTCGCAAGCTCAAGAAGTTTGTCTTTTTCCGCAGCTGCAAAAGAAATTCCAGATTTCGAAGAGATGGAACCTCCCACCATTGCCCCACTCTTTTCCAGGAGTTCGCCTTCAAGGGTAACCATTCTTGCCTTTCCCATAAGGCGGCGGGCACTTGCAAGATTTTCCATTACAAGAGTATCCTGAAAGACGTACCAGAAAGCGGGTTCGAAATCAGAATCAAATTCTACAAGATCAATTGCGTACCCTATTACACCATTTTCATAGTTGAGGTTTTCAAGCCGTCTGGATTCTTTCATTTTGTTGAGGGGAAGGAAGGTTGCTCGTCCACCTTTTCTGCGTTTCAGATATTCGATAGCCTCGGCAGCATCGGCATCGGTATCTACAACAACTGCCTGCATTCGATTTCCTGCAGCAACTTCCAGAGCTGTGGCATATCGTCTGTCCACTTTTCCCAGCTGGGCAATAGTCCCATGAATCCCAAAGAGATCTTCCTGCCGCGCAGCTCCGATCACCATTTCTACGGCTTTAGAATAGCTTCCTCCATGCTCAGACGCCCGGACTCTCGCTTCAGTGATTGCATATTCCTGCTGAAGCCCTAGGAGTTTGCTATCAAGTTTCTTGATATCTTCCTTGATCCTGAAGTGACTGCTTTCTATATCGTCACGGTCTCGAATAAGGGATTCCATGTTTTCGGAAAGCTTTTCTATCTCATACTGGACAGAAAGTGTATCGCTATCAGAAGAAGTAACCGCTGCCTCTGCATCCCGGATCTGGTTTTCTATATCCCTGAGTTCGGAAGATTTTCTCCTGAGGGTATCGAGAAGTCGGTCTTCAGCTCGGATAAGCTCGTTCTTCTCGTTCTTAATGTCCTCAAGCTTCTTCCTGGCAGCCATGAGCTCATCCCTTGTCGCTGCAAATTTAGCATCCACATCTGCAATCCTGCTCTGGAGCAGCATGCGCTCTGTTTTGCGCTCGGAAAGCTCTGAGGATAAGCTGTCCTTTCTCAGGTTCTCTGCTTCGATTTTCTCCTCGAGTTCCCTGATTTTGCCCTTGATGGAATCGATTTCTACAAAGGCTTTCCTGCGCCGCGAATCAGCTTCCTCAAGTTCGGACTCCGAAAGCTCAATACTATCTACACAGCGTGAAATTTCCCCCTTAATCTCTTCTATTTCCCTCTTGACCTGGAGCTGTTCATCCTCTCCCTTTTTCCGGATTTCAAAGGAAAGCTTTTCCAGAGCTTCTTCAAGAGTCTGGAATTCCTGCACCCTTTCGTCTAGCAGAACCTGAACTTTCTCAAGATGTTCTCCCTTTCCAACAAGCTCCTTATCCACATTCTGCAGTTCGGCCCTTGCATCCTTGAGTTTGGAAAGCAGGATATAACCTTCAAATTTGATTTTTTCAGCCTTAAGTGCCTGATATTTTAAGGCCTGGTCGCGTTCCCCGGCCAGTTTCCCTAACTGAGTTTTTACCTCTTCAAGGATTATATCCACACGTTCAATCTGCTGCCTGACAAGCTCCAGTTCTCCGAGGGCCTTTTGCTTGCGCTCGTCAAATTCTGCAACCCCTGCGATTTCGTCGATAATCTTTCGCCGTTCTACGGAGGTCATGGAGATGATCTGAGTAACGTCTCCCTGCATGACCACGTTGTAACCTTCAGGAGTCACCCCGGCTTTTGCAAGCTGGAAATGTATTTCTCCAAGGCTTACGGCTTTTCCGTTGAAGTAAAAATAGCTGTAGTACCCGCTTTTTGTCCGCCGGACCTTTCTTGAAACCTCAACCTCATCCAGCTCCAGAGGTAACTTGCGGTCAGAATTATCAAAACGGATAGTAACCTGGGCAAAGTCGGGCTTTTTTGCCTCATCGCCGTTGTAAATTAGATCCGTGAGTTTCTCGGCCCGAAGAGTCCTAGAGCTAGTAAGCCCGAGCGCAAAGAGAATCCCGTCTATGATGTTTGACTTTCCACTCCCATTAGGGCCGGAAATAGTGGTAAAGTCATTATAAAAGGGAATCTTCACTTTTTTTCCGAAGGACTTGAAATTAATGAACTCGATCTCTTTTATATACACAGAATGCCTCTGTAATTTTGCGTTTTTGAGGAAGTTTCTGTTTTTTCAGTCTCGTTACGTCCTGGGATTTTTCCGACTGCAGGTGATTATTTCCGCATCCTCGTTCTCCCGCAGGTCCACGGACTCTTCCATTAAATGGTTTTTAGGAGCCTTTTCAGCGATTATGTATTCACACTTATAGTCATCTGCAGGTCTGGCTCTTACAGAATCTGCCTTCACAGGAGCAGGCTGTCTCAAAGGGGGGGACTGTCTGGGAGACGGTTGTCTCAAAGGAGCAGATTGTCTGGAAGGTGGCTTCACAGGTTCAGCTCTCGTTGACGACTGCTGTTTCACACTACCTTTAAACCGTCTTTTATCCCCGCTCTCGGCAATAATATACTCACATTTTGTTTCGACTTCTTCATCAAGTTCTCTTGGCTCAATCTCTCTAAGTCTCAGTTGAACTTTTGCACTGGTACCTGGAAGGGGAGCAGACGCTTCCCGAAATTCAGTCAGTTCGTATCTTGAAGAAATTTCTTTTCGTAGTTCAGGTTTATGTTTCGGCTTTCTGGAAAGAGGAGGAAGGTCAAGAGGGTCTTCAAGAAGGGTAAGATGAATGGAAGGAGATGGCGCAGGAACAGGGGTTTTCATATCTTCCAGCTTTTTAGTGAGATTTTCAACCTCAGTTTCCAGTTTCTTAATAAGAATTTTCTGGTCAAGCAATTCCCGGACGAGCCCATCCTGAACTCCGGCAAGTTCCTTCAGCCGCCGATCAGCCGCTCCAGAGTCATGTTCCCTGGGAGCGTTCAATTCTACTCTCAACTCATTGAGGATTGACGTCTTGAGTAAGGCAGGATCAGGGATTCCCATCAACTCTGTCCTGATTTCGGAAAGAACCATATCCTTTAGAGATTCCTGATCGGAAACGTTTTCCATTTCGGCCCGCAGCTCATTGAGAACCGAAACCTTAATCGATTTCTTGAGAGTCTCGAGCTCCTCATAAGTTATTGACAGTCGCCTTTTAAGCGGCGTATTGTGCACGTCCCTCTGTCCAGTTCTCATAAAATACCTCTTATAGTAAATTCGGGTCCCGATTTCCTGATTGCCTGCAATTTTTTACCAGCATGGCACATCAGAACAATTATAATTAAATAGATCTGCTCAGACAAATTTAAATAATGTGTACAAAGTACATGTAATCTTACTTTATATATATATGGTAATCGATAGTATTTTTCCGGCATGAACTAACTTTTAATTAAAATATAATAAGAAACCCTTTATAAACCTTTCTGAGAATCTTTGCAGAAATCGCCTTAGAGAACAGGAAAAAAGCTCAAAATGAGAAGATTTCAGAAACCAAAGGTGTCAAACGTGCCGAATGGTTAAAAGAAGAATATAAAAACTTGAAATATCCTGAGAGAAAAGGAGTCGGTTCTCAGAAGAGATCCTGTAAAAAATTAATTGAGTAAAGAGAAATATTTACTTCGAAATAGACTATACCAGAGCCGAAAATGAAAGGATAAGCTGAAGAAACAGAGCCTTTTAGAGAGGAAAGAAAAGAAATAGTATAAATAATTTTCTATACATTCTGTGTAAAAAACATTAAGCATAAGAGAACGCATCGCGTCTCGTTCCCGGAACAAATAGAATAGAAAGTATACCTCAAAATAGAAAGTATACCTCAAAATAGAAAGTATACCTCAAAATAGAAAGTATACCTCAAAATAGAAAGTATACCTCAAAATAGAAAGTATGTCTCAAAATAAGTGATAAATTCTGAGAAAACAGACCCATAGTACTGCAAAATAGGGGGAATGAAACCCAATATTAACTTAAAAAAATGGAATGAGTTAAAAAGTTGGATTTCATCAGGGGATAGAACTTTGTCAGGGGGAAGTGTTACTTAATGGATGGGAGGGAATTGTCGAAATCGATTAGTACACTCTCTCGTGATTGGATTTTGGAGGATGTACAGTCTATTTCCACGGCAGTTTCATTAACAATGGAACCATGAGTTCCAGTGCTTTCAAGGAAAAATTGAACCTCTTCAATTTCAGGCTCGCGGAAATGATCCATTTCGAAAATATCCATAATAACACTCAACACGTTTTTGTGTAAGTGATTGGTAATTCGAGTCATTGGGGATTAACACGATAGACTAAGTATTAATAATTTGCGGCATCAACAAAACATTTCAGAAAGAAGAGAAGGAGTTTATTAATATATAAATATTGTGCCATGCATGCAGGAACCTGTTTTCCGCAATAAGAACTTGAATTCCGATCAAAAAGAATACTTATTTTTGGGACCTGGGCGGTTTCCATAAATCAAAAAGGCTTTCTTTAATATATAAAAAGAGAAAGAAAAAGTCAAAGAAAAGAAGGCCCGAAAACCCGGATAAAAATACCTACTCCGAGAGCCAGGAATATAGTGAAAAGAACTATCAAAGTCGTATCCTTTACGCCTAGTTCGTGTTTCAGTACTGCGATGGTTGCAACACAAGGTATATAAATAGTCGTGATGACGGCAAACTGGTACATCTGAACAGGTGTCATTACAGCTGCAAAGTTGGCTGTGCCTGCAAGTACGGCCAGGATCTGGAGAGCCATTTCCTTTCTGAGAATCCCGAACACAAGAGCTGTTGCAGCAAATGCCGGGAGGCCAAGCAGGCCCACAGATACGGGTTCTACAAAGTTCTGGAAGAGTGAAAGAAGGCCCAGAGCATCAGCGATTCCGAGAAACGCGCTTCCGATAAGCAGAAGTGGGAAAGCAATAAAGAAAAACTCCCGACTTTTTAGCCAGGTTTTCCTGAGAGTAGATTTCAACTCCGGCTTTCTGAGAGGAGTCATTTCCATAATGAATCCACTTCTCTGTCCAGGAAGAGTCTTCCCAAAAATCCAGCCCATAATGACAATAATAAGAAGTTCAAGAATATAGATTGAAACCGCGGGCCAGAAGCCTACAAAGGTTCCCACAAGCCCCAGAATGATAACTGTTCTGGCAGAGCAGGGAATAAGAGAGACCAGGATGGAAGCTATCCTTTTTTCCCGCCGTGTGCCAAGGGAATGCACTGCCATAACTGCGGGGACGTTGCAGCCAAAGCCCAGAACCAGCGGAATCACAGCCCTTCCGTGAAGTCCAAGCTTATGGGTGAAATTGTCCAGAAGAAAAGCTGCCCTTGTTAGATAGCCTGAATCCTCGAATACGGAAAGAATGGCGTAAAAGACTGCAATATAAGGAATTGCAATTGCAAATCCGGCTTCCACGCCCCGCAGGGAATACAGAATGAGATTTCTCAGTACAGGCGACATGCCGGAAGTCATGGTTTCTACGGGCAGAATCACATGGGGCTCAAAGACCTCATTTACAATCCAGGTCTCAAGGAAACCTCCTACCCTAAAGACAAGGAGAAAAGTAAGGAGCAAGGCAGATATAAGTACAACAATTCCGAAATTAGGGGAAGTAAGTATCGCATCTATCTTTTCCTTTATGCTTTTTTTAGGCTCGAACCTTGAAATCACGCTGTCAACTATATATCCAGCCTCTCCATACAGATCTCTTGCAACTGTATCTGGCACCGAAATCCCGGATTCCATCTCAAGATTCTGCCTCAACCGCCTGGCAGAAGACAGCAGAGCGTTAGCCTCAGGAGGCATACAGCAAAGTTCTACAAACTCGGCATCATTCAGAAGCGCTGCAGTCTTTACGCTTGGAGAAACATGAGGAAAAGCATAGTCCAATGTGGACAGAGCTTGTCGGATCCAGTGGCTGTACTCTACTCTATGATGTTTCTGAACTTTTCCCCGTTCTGCAAGAGCTACAAGCATCACCTCATCAAGCCCTATCCCCCAGGTCGCAACAGTTGGCACAACAGGCAGGCCAAGAAGTTCCGAGAGCTTGTCCGCATCAACAAGAATTCCGAGATCTGCGGCCAGATCCACCTGATTTAAGGCAATAACCATAGGGATATCGAGCTCAAGAAGCTGCAAGGTAAGAAAGAGATTTCTCTCAAGTCTGCTTGCGTCCAGAACATTGATGATGATATCCGGTTCATTCTCGATAAGAAATCTCTTTGTTACCTTCTCATCTTCATTTGTAACCCCAAGGGAATAAATCCCAGGCAGGTCAACTACCTCAATGGTTTTACCCCGGGCCTTTACACTTCCCCTTTTAAGTTCAACTGTCGTGCCAGGGTAATTTGAGACTTCGACTCCTACTCCTGTAAGCCTGCTGAAGAAAACGCTTTTTCCAACACTTGGATTGCCTATGAAGGCAATTGTCATATTATAAGGGGTTTTATCCTTACTTTCATTGCCAGAAGTACAGCATGAGCTGGAAATTCCGATCACTTCCCCATTAATCTTGCTTCATGCCGATTATATCTGTTCAGTCCTGATTTTGCATGCTTTTGCTTTTGGGAATTATGAAAATTTTCTTTGCAATATCCCTTCCAAGCGCAATTTCAGACCCCACTGCTATAACCGAAACGCAGCCTTGCTTTTGCTTGCGCCTGACTTCAATATCTTCTCCTGTAAGGATACCGAGAGAATTCAAGCGCTCCTTTGTTTCTCTGGGAAGAGTTACCCTGGCAATTTTGCCGAAACTTCCCTCTTCCATCTCATCAAGGGGAATGAATCCTTCCTCTCGCTTGATGTTGCTTTTATCAATATTGATAGGATGCCCGTCAGGGCAATATTCGGGGCTACCCAGAAATTCATAAAGCCTTTCAAGTACTGCATCAGATACTGCGTGCTCAAGTTCGCAGGCTTCTCTGTGAGCTTCCTTTCTATCGAAATCAAGGATATCAGCCAGGAAAGTTTCAAGCACCTGATGTTTCCTTTTGATCTTGATAGCTTGCTCAGTCCCTTTTTCTGTCAATTCGACACCCTGATAAGGGGTATACTCCACAAGTCCAGAAGAATTTAATTTTTTTATCATTTCAGTCACGCTCGGTGGAGATACATTAAGTTCTTCTGAGATCTGTTTGGTTTTTGCAGGGCCCTGGTTCTTCCTGATAAGGTAAAGAATAGTTTCAAGATACTCTTCAAATCGATCCGTATGCATTAACAACTCCCGCCAACACAGGCCTGAATTCAGATCAGAGAATTAGGACAACCTAAAAAACATAACTGCCTGAATAAATAATTTTTGGTTTTTGACTATTTTGATGAAATAGGAAAAAAATAGAAAAGGAAAATTCCTAAAATAACTCAGGAATTAATCGATTTCAGAACAGCAATTTCGTTGCAGTCTGGAAACTTGGGGCATCTCAGGCAGCCAGACCAGATTTTCCTGGGTAGACTGTTTTTGTCCACGATCTTAAAGCCCAGGGTTTCAAAAAAATCAGGCACATAAGTGAGAGCAAAGACCTCCTTCATGCCGAGGTCTTCAGCTTCCTCAAGACAGGCAGAGACAAGCTTTGTGCCTATTCCTTTTCTTGAACATTCGGATTTCACAGCAAGAGCAAGTATCTCTGCAAGGTCTTCCCAGACAACATGCAGAGCACAGCAGCCCACAACATCTCCATCAATCTCGCAGACATAATAATCCCTGATATTCTCATACATCTCACTCAGGGAACGGGCAAGCATGAGCTCATCCTTAGAATAAGTACCGATAATCTGCTTCATTACAACAACATCATTTACCCTGGCTTTCCTGATCAATTCCTATTTCCTCTGAAGTGGTATTTTATTTTCTAATAGACTGTATTGTTCTGGATTAATTTTTTAAACTGTTCTGTGGTCCAACTAAGAGATTACTCTCTTTCCAAATAAGAAATTTTTCCATGTTTATGAGTATATCCAACAATTTGGGAATCTATCTGGGAATCTATCCAACAATTTCAACAATTTGGGAATCTGATTCTCTTGAGGAGTTGGAAGAATATCCAAAAGATGGCAAAGCATAAAAATGAATCCTTATTTCGGAACAAAGCTGATAAAACAGGTTGAAGGAAATTAGCGGGCGCGAAGGGATTTGAACCCCCGATTTACAGCTTAGGAGGCTGCCGCCATATCCGGGCTAGGCCACGCGCCCAAGAGACTATTCCCCAGAAATACATCTATGTAACTGTCTGCTGAATCTGCATTTCAGGTGAAGTATCCATAATAGCGGTATAAGATGTATATTTAATTATCGCTCCGAAACCGGAAATAAATACGTCTGGAAAATAATAACCAATTTTTCTGGAAAGTTTTAAATCTAATGTAAACCATTGATCATAATCAGGTTAACAATGCCCTTATATTTCCAATAGCCATCTATAGCCATCTATCCCACAGGGGGGTAGACTAACAATTATAGAGTTACTGCCAGAAGAACTATAGAGTTACTTCTATAAGAACTGACGAATTTACTATTTATAAGTTTCAGTTTCTATTACAGCCTTTAGTTTCCATCACAGATATACTGATCAGCTTATTTTTAGGTTAGAAGAACTTTGACAGATCTGTAGAAGGCGAAAACAGAGAAAAGCCGAGTAAAAATGAAAATAAGAAGAGGAAAAAGTGTGCATATTAAAAACAGTCACCCGTATTCATCTCATACGCCTGAACTCAGGATGATGGTCTTTGCATCCCTTTTTGCAGCTCTGACGGCCGCAGGCGCTTACATACAGGTTCCTATTCCTTTCTCACCTGTCCCTGTCACATTGCAGGTTTTCTTTGTTCTACTTGCTGGCAGTATGTTGAAAAGTAAATGGGGAAGCCTGAGCATGATAGTATACACTCTCCTGGGAATTGCAGGACTTCCAGTCTTTGCAGGAGGCAGTTCCGGAATAGGGGTGCTTCTTGGACCCACAGGAGGGTACATAGTAGGTTTCGTTCTGGCTGCTTATATCATAGGAAAACTTTCCGAAAGGACTGAAAATACTACCAAATCCAAGCTCTTCATTAATGCCCTTAACATGAGCATAGGAGTTCTGGTTATTTATGTATGCGGAGTTTCCCAGTTGATGCTGGTGGCTGAAATCGGGCCTGGAGCAGCTCTTACGCTTGGTGCCATCCCTTTTCTGCCGGGAGAAATCGTAAAAACAGCAGTTGCCGCGTACATTGCTTCAACTCATGAACTCTAAAACCCCTAAGTTTTAGTTTTTTCTGCAAGATACTTGAGTCTTTCGGAGAATTTAAAACGAGGAAATGAAAGTTTGATTAAGTATGATCAGACTCGAAAAAGTTAGTTACAGTTATCCTGATGGGACTCCTGCGCTTGAAAACGTGAATATGGCGATAAAAAAGGGAGAATTCATAGGGATAATTGGAAAAAACGGTAGTGGAAAGTCAACACTTGCCCTTCACCTCAACGGGCTTCTGAAACCCCAGAAAGGAAAAGTAATGATAAGAGGTATGGACACCCGTGACCCTTCAAAGCTTTCAGGTATCCGAAAGTTTGTGGGTATCGTATTCCAGAACCCTGAAACTCAGTTTGTAGGAAGAACTGTCGAAGAAGATCTGGCTTTCGGCCCAGAAAATCTCTGCCTTCCGCCAGTAGAAATCCGAAAGTGTGTAGATACGGCCCTTGCCGAAACAGGGTTTGAGCAATATAGATATCGTTCCCCAAAAACCCTGAGCGGAGGACAGGGGCAATGTGTAGCCCTGGCCGGAATTCTTACGATGAGACCTGAATGCCTTATTTTTGATGAAGTAACTTCCATGCTTGACCCGGATTCCGGAACAGCTGTTCTCGAACGTATAAAAAAACTGCAAAGAAAAGGAAAGACCATCGTATACATCACCCACAATCTCGAAGAGCTTCATGCCGCAGACAGGATCATTGTTATGGAAAAAGGGAGAATAGTGCTTGAAGGAGAACCTGAGAGCGTTTTTTCGGATGCTTCCCTTCAAAACCTTGGGCTTACCCTGCCTTCCCTTTTTGAGCTGGCAGCACATCTGAAAACTCAAGGAATTGAAATTCCCTGGGAAAAAGCCTCTTCCCCTCAAAACTTTGCGGAGGAGATATGCCGATTATTCTTGAAAACGTAAGTTTCTCGTATTCCAGAAAAACCCCTCTCGAAACTTGTGCCTTAAGAGACATTAATCTGAAGATAGAGAAAGGGGAATTTGTGGGGATTCTTGGGGAAAAAGGTGCAGGCAAATCCACTCTTTTAAAGCTCTTTAACGGACTGCTGCGCCCTGAAACCGGAACTGTTCGCGTGGATGGGCTTGATCCTTCCTCAAAAGAGGTAAAACGCAGGATAGGAATGGTTTTTCAACAGGCTGCAGACCAGCTCTTTTGCAAGACTGTCTATGACGAGATAGCTTTCGGGCCTTTAAACTTCGGCTACTCGAAAAAAGAAGCAAAAGAAAGGGTGCTTGAGGCTCTTGAAGCTGTTTCTCTTGACCATACCATACTTTATCGAGATCCTTTCAGCCTGAGTGGGGGAGAAATGCAGAGGATCGCCCTTGCAAGCGCCCTTGCCCTCAGACCGGATTACCTTATACTGGACGAACCCATAACAGGGCTTGACCCGGTTGGAAAAAAAGAAATTCTCGATACTTTCAAAAAAATAAAGGACAGGGGAACTGCGGTTATAGCAGTAACCCATAACCTTAAAGGGTTTTTCCCACTACTGGAAAGAATCGTGCTCATCAGGGAAGGCAGGATAGTATTCCAGGGGAGCAGAGAAGATTATCTTAAAATCGGGCGTGGACCCCTTCCGCCTATCGCCTCTATGATGAAGGAACTCAAAGCAAGAGGCTTGCCAGTTAACCCTTCCGTATTTACGGTTGAAGATGCTCTTGAAGAGATATTAAGAGTTAAAGCCGTGATTGAGAAAGGAAATATAGAGAAAAAACGGTGAGAAAGCATGCAAGAGCCTGTCTTCAGTTACGTGCCTGGAGTTTCCCCCCTCCACAAGCTTGACCCCAGGACAAAAATTGTAGCAGTGATGTTACTTGGGATTCTGGCATTCAGGATGGAGAATTTTGAAAGTATAGGGACTCTGTTCGTGCTTTTCTTTACCCTCGCCTTGCTCTCAAGGCTTCCGATGAAGGTATTTTTCAGGGCAGTCAGGCCTATGATGCTTTTCATAATCTTCATATTTCTTGCGCAGCTGTTTTTCACAGATGGAAGGGCCATTGCTTCATTCTGGATCCTGAAGCCGAGCCTGGAAGGACTTGAAAAAGGGCTTAAACTTGCCGCCCGATTCGTACTCCTTCTGCTTTTTGCATCCCTTCTTACAGCCAGTACCGATCCGTCTGCAATTACCTGCGGAGTAGAAAGAATGCTCCGACCTTTGCCGCTCCGCTGGATGGGAATAAGCTCTTTTGAGCTTGCCACAATGATGAATATTTCTATAGCCTTTCTCCCTCTTCTTTTTGAAAGAGTTGAGCGAACAAAAGCCGCCCAGGTCGCAAGAGGGATGGATTTTGTTAAGAATCCGTTTCATTCGATTCCCGCCCTTACGATTCCCCTGTTAAGAGGCGTAATCAGGGACGCGGAAGAACTGGCTCTTGCAATGGAAAGCAGGGGTTACCAGGGAAAACGTCGGACCTCACTGCATGAACTTTCAATACAGAAAAGAGACTGGACAGCCCTTATCATCCTTATACTTTTTTCCGTCTTTGCCCTGAGCCTCTGAAAACAGAGCATAAACAGATTTTGGGATGAAACGACGGAGCTGACAACATCCAACAATTGCCGCAGTCTTTAAGAAGATATTAATATATGAACAGCTGTTCATATGTTCATGCAAGATAAGTGTGAAAGAGTGGATGTAAAGCAGATAGGAAATCTGCTACAAAAGGTTCCTGATACCGAAAGCATCACACGGATGGCTGCAGTTTTTCAGGCGCTCCAGTCAGATACTCGCCTAAAAATCCTTTTTTTGTTAAGGCAGAAAGAGATGTGCGTCTGCGAACTCGAGCAGGCCCTTGATGTCACTCAGTCTGCCGTCTCCCACAGTCTCCGAACACTTAGACAGCTTGATCTTGTGCGGATCAGACGGGAGGGAAAATTTACAGTTTATTATATTGCAGATGAACATGTCCGCACACTGATTGAGATGTGCCTGGAACATGCGGAGGAAAAAATATGAGCTTTGAGATCCTGAGTTTTGTCCTGAACTCTTTTTCAGGTATTCTGCTCGCGTCCTGGGGAATCTTCGTAGAAGCCGCTCCATTTCTTATTCTCGGCTTGGGAATTGCAGGTTTTCTCAATATCATGGTTCCTGACCAGAAAATCATAGATTATCTTGGGGCACCGGCAGGAAAAATCCGTTCTGTTTTCAATGCCTCCCTGGCAGGCCTGCCCCTTCCGCTATGTTCCTGTGGAGTAGTTCCTGCAGCTATGTCGATAAGAAAAAGAGGAGCAAACAGAGGCGCAACTCTCTCCTTCCTTATCTCGACTCCTGAGACTGGGGTAGACTCGATAGCGATTACCTATGCTCTCCTGGACCCTCTAATGGCAGTTTTCCGCCCTCTGGCAACCCTTGCAACTGCTATCCTTGCCGGACTTGCGGACAATTTCTTGATAGGAGAAGAACCGAAAAAGAAAGATAGCAAAAAACAGGAAAATCCCGGAAAAAAGGCAGGAGTACTTACAGTTTCAACTTTACTTGGGGCTTCTGTACAGGGAAACTCATGCAACCTTCCTTCATGCAGTTGCAATAGACCTGCGGACTCAGAAAGTGCAAAAGCTGAACCTTTAAAAACGATAGTAAAGACCACAGAAGTAAAATCTGCAGGAATAAAACCTCTGAATATCAGCAATAAATCTGGTGAAGGTGTCCGCAATCCTGCTCTGATCAGTCCAGCCCTCCAGAAAGATGCCTCTTCATGCGGCTGCGGAAGCTGCGGATGTGGAGAAAAAGAACCTGAAACAGGAGGGGAAAATAAAAAGTCTGTAAAAGAACAGTTCGAAACAAGAGGGGGAAATAAAAAATCTGTAAAAGAACAGTTAGTTAAAGGGATAAGGTATGCTTATATCGAACTGCCAGGAGACATTTCGAAATGGATGATGATCGGAATCCTGCTTGCGGGAATTATTTCCTACGCAGTCCCCGAAAATCTTATCAAGAATTACCTGGGCGGCGGTCTTACTTCAATGCTGGTCATGCTTTTAGTTGGAATTCCCCTTTACATCTGTGCTACAGCCTCGACTCCTCTTGCCGCAAGTCTGGTAGCCAAGGGAATGAGCCCGGGCACAGCCTTCGTTTTCCTCCTTGCAGGTCCGGCAACCAACGCAGCAACCATAACTATGGTTGCACGTTTTCTGGGAAAGCGCTCGGCAGTCCTTTATGTGGGAGTGATTTCTCTCTGTGCCCTTGGTGCAGGAGTCCTGCTGGACTGGCTTTACCTGAAACTGGGGATCAGCGCAACTGCAACCCTGGGAACTGCAAAAGAATTCCTTCCCGAAGACCTGAAGGTAGGTTTGGCTGTTTTAGTGCTCCCGCTGATGCTATATGGAATATTCCGCAGGGAAAAAGGATGCAACTGCTCCGATTGCCACTAAAATTGAAAGATGGAATAAGGATAATGAAGAAAATAGTGAAGTGAAGAAAATAGTGAAGTGAAGAAAATAGTGAAGTGAAGAAAATAGTGAAGTGAAGAAAATAGTGAAGAAGATAGTAAAAGTACCATAATAATATAAATCTTCGAAAATAGAATAAAGAATATGCAGGAAAATCCCGAATCTCAAGAAAAAAAGGAAATTAAAGAAGTTACTTTTGAGGCTCCAGGTGTGCCTAAACCTGGCTCAACAGAGGAATCAGGAGCAAGACCTGAGGAAAAAACCGAAGAAAAAGAAGCTAGTGAAGAAGTCAAAACAGAGGACACCTCCCTGGAAAGAAAAGAACCGAAAGAAAGTGATTTTAAAACTCCAGGGGAACTTGAAACTGGCTATACACAGGAATCATGGGCAAAACCTGAGAAAAGCATGGAAGAAAAAGAAGCGAGCGTAGATCTTGCCCAGGAAAGAAAAGAGCCTGAAGAAAGCGATTTCAAAGCTCCGGGGGAACTTGAGACTGGCTATACACAGGAATCATGGGCAAAACCTGAGAAAAGCATGGAAGAAAAAGAAGCCAGTAGAGAATTCAAAACAGAGACCGGGGAAGAAACCGAAGAAAAAACAAGAGAAGAAGCCGGAGAAGAAAAACGCACCACCTACACCATGGAGCGGCGCCTGACCAAAAGTCAGACTGAACGTAAAATCTTTGGTGTCTGCGGTGGCCTGGGAGAGTACTTTGGAATAGATCCAACACTTGTAAGGCTTGCTTTTGTAGTCCTTACCCTATTCAATGGGATCGGGCTGGTATTATATATTATACTGGCAATAATTATGCCTTCGGAAGAGAGTGTTGAGATGGTTCCCAGCACCCAGGGCAGCAATCTCCGGAAGTAAAGTCCTGAAAAAGCATGAAGATAAGCAAATTAGAAGACTTGTCGCGGCCAGCTGCAGAGCTTAATCCTGCCTGTAACTGGCATCTTTTCTTAAGCACTGGAAAATAATAATCAGTCGATTACACCAGGAGATTATACAAGAAGGTTTTAAGTTTTTTGTTCTCCCGGAAAATTTCATTCATTTTCTATTTTTTTCGACCTTGGAACTCTACAGGAAAAAATACCTGCCAGAAAAAAGTAAGAGCTATTCACTGAAAACTATAGTTATCACATTAAAAATAGACACTATATAAGTTAAGAAATATGAATTTATAGTCTCATCTCTAAATTCCTTCACATATAAACGAAAAAAGAACCAC
>JGI24731J21663_1001144_pt1 | contig 22335 bp, 13 predicted proteins | sample EPASupsiteHSE605_FD_21663 | JGI IMG/M metagenome (IMG submission 21663) | reverse complement strand
CTAGATATGGTCATCTTAGTGTTGTTGAATATCTAGTTAATCAAAAAGCTGATATAAATGCAAAAGATACAAGTGTTGAGTTTTTATATTTAATAATACTCCTCTTCATTATGCTGCTTATAGTGGTCATCTTAGTGTTGTTGAATATCTAGTTAATCAAAAAGCTAATATTAATGCAAAAACTAATCGTGTTGAGTTTTTATATTTAATGAGACTCCTCTTCATTATGCTGCTAATAATGGTCATCTTAGTGTTGTTGAATATCTAGTTAATCAAAAAGCTGATATAAATGCAAAAGAATATAGAGTTGAGTTTTTATATTTGATAGGACTCCTCTTCATTATGCTGCTATTAATGGTCATCTTAGTGTTGTTGAATATCTAGTTAATCAGAAAGCTGATATTTTCCACCCAAGAAAAACACCCTAAGTCCCTTACAAAAAAATCTGAAATGTTTATACGGTCTTTACATGAACTAGATCGGAAACTGCAATAGTATTAGTGTTGATCGCAATTTGCTCAAATGTGTAGAATTTTAGCATTTCATCAGTAACTCTATATATGTTCCTTAATACTACATAGTCAATTTTTGTTTGGGCAATTTCTTCATTATAAGGCTGTGGGTCGGAAAGCCCAGGCACATCAGGGAATGTGTCATTGAGTGTCAACGCAATGACATCCTTTGTTTCAACATTTATTGTAACATATTTCAAAGTACTGCTTAATCTCCCATCAGGTGATAAGCACCTCATAATCTCCAGGTAAACACTTTTAGATTGCATTTTCCCGCTTTTTTCCAGAATTAGAGCATTATATACAGCAGTTTTAATTTGCCTAATCGAAACAACCATACGAGCGTCAATAAGAACAAGAGGAGGCTGGTTATCTTTCAAATAAGTGCTGATTTCTTCGGCATTAGGTAGATTATAATAACAACAGAGCTTGAATTTGGTGCCTTCTGCCTCGTAATCGAACATTTACACTTTACAATGTACGTTAAGTCATAATGACGGAGATTGATACAGAACTTCGAGCCAATTTAGGACTAATGAATAACATGTTTAACGATATTTTGAACAAAGCTCAGATTCCGATCGATAATATACAAGATGCTGATGTTACTACGTCGGATGATTTTTCTCTGATTGGAGAAATGTTATTGGGCAAGCTTTCATTAATTGAGAAGTGCTGCGACACTGCAGCAGCCTCAACACAGAAAAAATTCGATGCCAGGACAATAAAGGATAAAATCTCAATGAAGAAGAGGCAATTGACAGAACTTGAAGCAGAAAATGCAGCTCTAGTTGAGACAACAAAGCGCCAGGAAAAGGCACTGAAACAAATGAACCAAACTGATGATGAAACAGTTGAAGCTCAGCAAAATATCCTAAAATTGAAGAATCAATTACAAGCTGCACAGCGTGAAATCAAGATTTTGGAAGAAAAGCGCCATGGTTTGATGTCTGACAATAGGAGACTAAAGGGACAGCTTCAGAACACACAAAGATCAGTTGGAAAAGAAGACACACTTGAAGGTACCAATGAAGAGAAAATAAAGGAAACAATACAAACTCTTGAGGAAAAGCAGAAGCAACTTGAAATTAGGAAACAGAGGGAACAAGCTGCATACCAAAAGAAAATGAAGTCACTAAAGGATCAAAAGGACCAACTAGCGCAAAAGAAAACTGATCTTGAAATGAAGGTCAAAGAAAAGCAAAAAGAGCTTGAATTAATACACGAAAAAGCTGGAAAGAGGTATCCTCAGCCAATGAGCACTCATAAATAACATTTGATTTAATAAACAAGAATAGTTTAATAGAAAAACACCTCACAATAATATGGATGTTGCGTCATATCCTTATCCTACAACTCCAAATGAAGAAATTTATGCTAACTGTATTCGAAGTTACCTATCTGAGATAAAAAGCTTAAAATATGAGTTAGAAAAAGAAAAGCTTTTAAGAAATGAAGTTGATCGGGTGTCTACATCTTTCAAGAAGGACAAAAGCGAATATTTATCGCGAATATCATCGTTAGAAAAAATAAATGAAGAATTAAAAATACAGGTTTCGAGTCTAATGCAAATGAATCGGTCTTTGGAATCAAAAATTATTTCTGATAAAGAAAACTACAAAATGAACAAAGGATATAAGGAAGAGAACGAAATTATCCAAAATGAATATCAGAAACTATCTGCTTCTTATAATGAGGCACTCAGTAGAATTGCTTTGCTTGAAAAATCCAATTCTTCGCAAAAGCAAAGAATTAGAGAATTAATAGGATATCAAGAAGGGGTTCAAGACAAAATATCTCAGATTAATAATGAGCATAATAAGCTCACACAGTCTTATGTATTCATTAAAGATAAGGCCGAAAGGAGGAAGATGAAGAATAAAGAAATGGAAGCATTATTAAAGAAAGCGGATTCAAAGCAAATCGAACTTACTGAGATGGTCAAAAGCTTAACCAAAAAGGCAGAAATGCTTGAGACAAGTTTATCATTGAAAACGTCACAGTATAACCATGAGATTAATGAGTTATCCAATCAATTGTTTGAGAAGAATATTGAACTCTCTGATTGCAGGTCATTAATTACCAAATATGAAACAAAATCAATACATAGTGAAGAAATCGGCAACAAACTTGAGAAAACCGAAAAACAATGCCAAAGTCTGGTTGTTGAATTGAAAAAATCAAAAGATATTATTACCCAAAATAAAATTGATCATTCGAAGAGTTTAAGAGAATTTTCGGAGAAGCAAAAGGAGTATGTTAAGCAATTAGATGAAGAACTTCAATCCAGTAGATCTGATTATCAGAATTTGAAGGAACAATACCGCCAACTTGAGGAAGATTATGAAACCACAAAGGCTCAATTAGCTGAAAACCAAACAATACTAGAAGAAACAATCATGACATCTAGTACTACTCATCAGAATCAGATACATTCGATGAATTCACGGCTTGAGAAGTCACAAAAACTTTGCAAACAATTGGCTACACAGTTGGGTGGATCTCCAACAAAACAACAATTACAAGTACTCACTGAAAGGATAAGAGATCTTGAATCAGAAAATAATCAATTGAGATCGACAATAATTTCCAGGAAAGATGAAATTGAAACTCATAAGACTCATGTTTTAGAAAAGGAGAATTCAAATCTGAAAGCTGAAATCAAAATATATGAAAGCAAATTTACCGAAATGATTTCCGCTCTTGATAATCTCAAGAACATTAATTCAAAGCACCAAAAAAATGAACTCCGGATGACACAATTGCTCACCCAAGCAATGAATCAAATCGAAAAAAAGCAATTATCAATAAAAGAAGCTAAAAAAGAACTTAGACAAGAGAGTGAAAGAAATCAACAACTATTATTAACGATATCAGAACTTGAAAACAAAAAGAAGAAATTCGAAGCACAACTTGATATATATAGAAAACAAATCTCTCAAATTACACCCAGATTGGAGAATATCGAAGCCCAACAAGAAATTCTGAAAGATCATTTCTAACTGTTCTCAACGGTATTATTAAACCAAGCATTTTCTTTTCAACTTAAAAATATAGTTTCTTGTTTCTTATGGACGCCAAGCCTAATCAAGCCCACTATAAATATATCCAATAAATTTGATACCAATCAAACTATCACTGGGCAAGTATTCACACTGTCTTGGCAATGTTTCCAATCCATCGTTTGTGAGGTGAACTATTAATGCTTTACACACTTAATAAAACAACACGTTCTATTCCAAATTTTGCAGATTCATTGAAGAGGGCGATATCAGGGAATATTTTGTCGCATGATGAAATTGTATCATTAGTTCAAACAGGAAACAAGGTTGAGATTGAGGCACTTCATGAGGCGGCAGGAAAGAGGACCAAAGAAATATTTGGAAATGAAGTATCTATCAGAGGTATTGTAGAATTTTCAAATCATTGTGAAAAATCATGTCATTATTGTGGAGTTCCAACATATGATGAAAAGTTTTTGATCCCCCATGAGTCTATATTGGAATGTTGTGATTTTATGTGGGAAAAAGGATACAGGAATGTTGTTTTGCAATCAGGAGAGATAACTTCAGAATCAAGAATGAATTGGATTTCGAGTCTAATTAGGAAAGTTTTCGATAAATTTGGAAACGAAAAAGACAAAGGAATGTGCATTGTTTTGAGTATTGGAGAACTTAGCTTCGAACAATATAAAAGATTCTATGATATGGGAGTTCAAAGATATCTACTTAGAGTTGAATCTAGTAATCCAGATCTTTATCATTCTATGCACCCGCCTGATCACTTATGGTCTAACAGAGTCGATTGTTTGAATAATCTCAAAAAGATAGGATATGTGGCAGGGACAGGATGTATGATAGGTGTTCCAAAGCAAACATATGATGATGTTGCCAGTGATATTGAGTTTTTCAGAGACGGGCAATATCCTATGATTGGTTTAGGCCCTTATATTATACACAAAGATACTGTAATGGGAAAGAAACTACTGAATAGTACAAGTAAATCAGAAAGGGATGAGGCTGATTTATTAAAGACACAAATCACGCTTAATGTATACAATGCAATCCGCCTTGTTTCTCCCCTAGTTAATATCGCCGCAACAACCGCTCTTGAGACATTATCACCAGGATCAAAGGCAAAGGCCTTGTTGGGAGGAGCCAATGTACTCATGCCCATCATCACACCTAAAGTTTTCCGGACTGGGTATCAGATATATGAAGGAAAGAAAGAGGTTGATATGGATAGAGAAGACACGCATAATAGGGTACTTGAGTTGATGAAAGAGATCGGGAAGGTAGCCAGGTTCAATAAATGGAACCACCCGCCTCTTTATGAGAAGCTCTACCCCAACTATGCAAATAGGATGAAATAAAACAAAATTATCATCAAAACTCTTGGTTTATTGAACCTTCTCGCAAACTCCACCAGCAGCCTTAATCTTTGTTTCAGCAGATTCAGAGAAATCTTTAGCACGAACGATGAATGGGATTGTTGGGAGCTCACCACGACCAATAACTTTGAAGAATCCATTCTGAACGCAATCAATTACTGGAACAGCTTCGCCTTTCTTAGCGTTCTGTGCCTTTTCACGAATCTCAGCTGGGACTAAAGTCCAAAGTTTGTCAACATTAATGGTTGGTTCCCATTCTCTATTCTTGAGAAGATGGAAGCGGCGCATACCAACTTTACCGAAATAGCCTGGATGATAGCGATCATACCATGTTCTCTGATGATGCATGCCACCAGCATTACCATGACCACCAGGGGACTTCCTATGCTTTCCTACACGACCGTAACCCATAGATTCATGACCGCGAAGTTTTCTGCTCTTTTTAAAACGAGTAGGCATCGAAAAGGCCGACCAAAACCGCCGACATGTCTTTTTGAATAGATTACAAAATAATCGTGGTTTACAAACCAGGATTTTAGGTTGATAGACTAGAATTTTAGATGCGCACCGAGTCTGGTAAGAGCGCCCAGCGATTGGCCATTCCCAGCGATTATTTCAAGTTTGTATCTAGCGATCATTCATTTGGGCATCAAAATTGCCGTGTTTTCAGCCGGCGTCGGCCCAAATTAAGCAATTCTTATGTTTCTGGGAATTTCCATTTTATATATAAGAATTGCGAGCAAGTTAAGCACAAGAGCAGCCAATTGAATGATTTAAATGATGTTTTGTACAGTCATTGCATTTATCCAGATACTGGGATTCAATGGGATTTGCTTTATGCTGTTATTGCTCATGTTAATGAGGATTTTGTATGTCCAATATGTCTTTTTCCTCCAGTGGCACCAAGATTTACTCCATGTGGTCATATAATGTGTGCTGATTGCTTCCATTTGCTTTTATATAAAGAGGAGTCTCCGAAATGTCCAATTTGTCTCGAATCTCTGCTTTCATATGAGTCGATTAGAGCTATAATTTGCTATCATGATAAATCTCCTGTTAGATTTGTAAAGGTAGTTCGTAATAATTCTTATTGCATTCTTAATCCAAACAATCAGTTTTCCAATACTCTTCGAAAATCATCAGATCCATATCATAGGTTGAATAGATTTTCTATTTGTGATGAAAAGTTTGTATCTGATATTATATCCCAGGAATCTGATGCAATACTAACACAAAAATGCATATATAGCGAAGAAGTATGCAATGAAAAACAAGAGTGTTTGAACAGAGTTTTGAAAGAAGTTCAGAATGAAACCAACACACCCGATTCATCAGTTTTCTTTTTGTTTAATGAATCAGAGTCTGATCAGAGTTCTACTTTTTTCGTGCCAGAGGATGGGAGACTTATTTTTATTGATCCTTTGAGCCTTAAAATGCTTGAATCAGAGTACGGCAATATTAACAGATATCCAAACACATTTGAAGCGCCAGTAATAAGTTCATCATCAATAACTATTGATGATTCCAATCGACATTTTAGACCAGAGTTTGCTCATTTACCATCAGGAGCGGAAGTACAAGTCTCATTTCTCGATTTGAGCAAAGTTGTTTCAAATAGGGTTTTGAATTCTTATAAGAATCAAATATCTTCAAGGACGAAAGCAAATATAAAAAAGCCACCTCCAAAGAAGAGAATTATCACAAAGAAAGATTTTCAGACATTCCTTCCATTGGCTCCAGAGCCAGTTATTGATCTCAGGAATGAAGTATCATTTCCTTCCCTAAATCCAAACGAATCTAGCAAGAATAAACCAGAAGACAGTTTCCCCAGTTTGACCAACTCCGTTTCCAAAACGAAAAAGGCTCCAGGATGGGGTAACATTAAAATATAAATGTTGATTCAATAAGAAATTCTGTTTAATGTATAGCAAAAGATTTTCTTTTGAGATCTATTAAATACTTCTCAGGAACTCCTTCAGACTCCAGCATTGCAATTTTTTCTTGCCTAATCATTTCAAGTCTGAATAGATAGTCTTCTTGGGTTTCTTTCAGATGTTTTTGTTCGTCATGATTCTTAAGCGGTGCAATACGTTTTTGTTCACTTTTCTCTGCAAGATCTCGTTGAAGCTCTTCTCGGTATTGATCTGCCATCCTTCTTCGTTCTTCTGCAGCTCTTCTCTCCCTTTCTTTCACATCGCTTTGGAAAGCCTGGGTCCTATCAAATTCCGCCTTTTCAAGTTGAGCAATCTCAAGTAGTCTCTTTTGTTTTATAGATATCGCTTGCTCTCTATCTCTTTGCATCTCTTCCCTATCTCTTTTAGCTTTCTCAATCAATGCAAGCTCCTTTTCCCTTTCTTTCCTCTCCTTTTCTTCGCTGACTCTTCTTGCCATTATCTCATCTTTAACAGACTGTGTGTCAAATAATTTCTGTTGCTTTTTTCTTAATTCAGCTACTTCTTTCTCTTTAGCAATTTTTTGAGATTTAATTCTGTTTTCATATTCATCCGCCGCGGCCGCTTGTTTTTGTTGGTACTCCAACATAGCTTGAACCTCTTCGATTTCTCGAATTTTTTCTAGTTGCTTTCTCTGAAGAGATAATTTATTGGCTTCAATACAATCATCAAGAAACATTTGTTGCCTTCGCTTTTTTTCTTCTTCAAGCTTCTTATCCTCTTCTGTTATCCTTTGACTGGCTCTCATCATCTCCTGTATTTCTTTTTCTCTCAATGTTTTTTCTTGGTTCTTAATGTTTTTTCTTTCTTCAATTTGCGCAGCGAGAATCGAAGCACCATATTTACTTTGTTCTTTCAGTGCTTTTTCTCTTTCTTCATAAACTTGAAGCGCCTTGAGCCTCTTTTCTTCCACTTCTCTCAATACAGCTTCTTCTTCTAGTTTCTCATTTTCCTTTTTCTGTTGCTTTATGTAAATCTCAGCATCTCTAAGAGTGCGGACTCTAGCTGCAGTTACTTCCGCATTCATGGCTTTAACTTCGTCTAAATCTTCATTTGCTTTTGCCCTTGCCACAAGGAGAGCCTTTTCTCTGGCTTCCATTTGCCTTGCCATTGCTCTTTGTTGGTCCATCATCTGTCTTTTCATATCAGCTTCAATAATGGACTTCCTTTTTTCCTGAATAAGATCAGAATCATTCTTTTTCGCTACATCATTAAAAGTTTGAGCTTCAACTTCTTCTGAAGCAGTTCGATGAACAGCTTCAACCTTCACATTTTTCCATGTCTTCTTGGGCAATATAATCGCATCTGTGGGTACCTCTGATATCCTATGATTATACTTTGGGTTTTTCATAGTCTTTATCATATGATTTATAAAAACGAATTTTAATCGTTTGATTGGGGATTCCGCTGGGTTATTCTTGTTTCAGGATTCTCACTTGATCAATAATCAGGAAATAAAAGTTGTAGAAAAAAAATGAACAAGGAAAAGAGCATCAAGATTTTTTTGCGTGATAATAACCATATAATTATTAGTACATTTGGGTTTAAATACAACGGGAGGGATGAAAAACAGGAAGGGGTTTTAGTTATGACAAATCGGGGACTTATTGGATTTTATGATTCATTTGAAAAGCCAGATTTTATTGATTCATGGACAAACTTTAACAGGATAAAAAAGGTAACCCAAAATCAAGTGCTCTTCGAATTTGGGAATAGAACAATATTTTTAGAAGTTAATAATGCAGATTCAGTTTTGAACACAGTTAATTCTATAATTCCTCATTTTTTGAAGAAAAGCGAACTCCAGAGGCTAGGAATTGATTTCCCATCAAATGGTTTGAAGCTATTCTTCCGACATTCGAGATTTGTTGAATTGCAGGGGGAATCTGCGATTAAATCGGATATTGAGTTGTTTCGAGTTTTTCTTATGAAACATAGCAAATCTCTAGATTTATCACAGTTTACTACCCCTTCAGTAGTACATGTTTTAGATTGTCTTGAGGATTATCCATATTTGGAGTCAATTTATGTTCCATATTACTCAAATGATCAAATAATAGTTAAAATATTTGACTATATCGGGAAAATTCCTACTTTAAAAGTTTTATCCATAGAAAGTGCCCAAAATATCTCCTTATTTTCGTCATTTAAGCAATATTATAACCAAAAAGGTTTAAATTGTGCTATTTCATTAAAATTTATCAATAGCAATTTATCTGGATTTCAATTTAAAGAACTAAATGATATAATGCTCAAAAAAGGAATCCAATCTATATCATTGATCAACAGTTCTTTTGGAGTTTTCTCTCCAAGTGTGTTTTCGGAACTTAAGTATTTAGGAATGCAGTCATATCATGAAATATGTGACGATTTTCTATCAAAAATGAGTCAATTAACACACATTTCTTTGGTTGACTGCTCTTTAGATGTTGGTATAGTTTTTGAGAAATTTCCGATAACATTTTGTGTTCAGCATATAGATTTAAGTAAGAATTTTTCGTCAAAAGAAATAAATACAATACCGCATTCGTTGGAGACTTTGGTCTTAGATGATATTAAGTGGTCAAATAATTCGTTGAGGTCATTATTGACTTTGTGTAACTGCAATAGATGCCTTAAAGTTTTGTCGATTTCTAACATTGAACAATCAGCTATTGAATGGAAGTCGACCAATGAGGGGTTTAAAGAGGTCATCGAATCTAATCTGACACACATTTTTTGGGATGGAAATCCGGTTTCTAATCAATTTTTTCAATTTTTATCTAATTGTGGTTTTCTCACAACTCTTTCTTTGTGCAATTGCTTTGATTATAAAATGAAAAATGAGATAACTCTATTTTCATCAATGATCCCAAAACTCAAAGGACTTCATACTCTCTATCTAATTGGATCTCCATCTAAATCAATGAAAAGTGGAATAATTAGTATTATTGAAACAATTATTACTCATAAATCAATGAAGCATATTAATGTATCTAACAATGAAGTTGGGGATAAATCCATCACCAGGCTTTCAGAAATGTTAACCAATGAAAATTCACTTGAAAGTATGGAAATTGATGGTTCAAATACATCGAATTTAACAATCCTTCTTGATTTGATGAGAATATTATATGAAAGCGGATCTCAAATCAAAATTGGGTTCCCATTTAATGATATTTGTAAGTTGAAAAATACCGATGAAGATCATAATTTGTTTTTACAAGAATGGACAAAGTATCAAGATGATGACCAGGGCGGAGATCCATTTAATGTTCATTTTGTGGAAAAGGAATATGCATTTCCTTCTTATTATCCGAATAGCAAAACCACAAAGAATGAACTTATTATGAACAATATTTCATCATCAGATGATGAAAAAACAGACTGGTCATCAATAATTGAATTAGTACCTACCCCAACTGTTGAAGACTTGATGAATGAAAAAGCTGAATTATATTCGTTGCCAAATCTATTGCGAAAGATGAAGAGTGCTATTTAGGATCTCAATTCTAGAAGTTTTTGTTAATGAGCCTCTTTCATATCCAATATTACTTAGTGATTGATTAATAATATGTTGATAATTAAATTTCATATTGTAACATCTTACTATTGGTTCCCACTTTTTAGCTGATGAAACAGGTTCATCAATTAAACAATCATACAATACAACAGAAATAATGGATTTGATTGGATCACCATTTGCGATGATACAGTTATTTCCACCAAATATGCAATTCTTTAGAATCGCAAAACTGTTTGATAAATAGACTATGCATCCTAAATTGTTATTAATAATGCAACAATGAGATACGAAATCATCAGGCCTTAAATCATTTACAGAAAAAAGGCTATCAGGAGAGGAATTATTGATGTAAATACAATGGTGTACCAAATAAGAAATAGGATTCATACAAATGAACCCACATGCTTGAAAATGAGGATGATTATGGGATGTATTGGAAAGAACCAAAGATATTATTCCATATTTGACAACAGCAACATCATATGAATCAATTTTACCTAACAATGGACAGCGAATTATAACATTTTCATGATAATTCATTTTTTGCACTATCACATTGAGTGCATTTCCCCCATGTTTTGTACCAATAGACAAGCATTCCGTAAAAACCAATTTCATGAGAATAAGAACCTTGGAAACAATCAGAATTGCGCCTCCTTGTTTTGATGTTTTGCATTTTTCAAAAATGGAAGAAAGGATTTGGGCATTTTTATCAAAAGATTTGATTAATATAGCTCCACCACTTTCATTTGAATATATATCAATAAAAAGGCATTTTTGTATTAAAAATCCATGATAAAATTCCCCATCTTTTATATCTGAATAACCCTCATCTGATCTCAATTCTATTCTTTCCTCAGAACTATTCCTATATTGGAGATGACCAAATTTAACGATATATTTCCCTCTTAAAAGTAGAAAAAGCCATAAAAAACATTGTAAAACCATTTTTATCTTTCTCATTGCAATAGACTCATAAATTGATCAAATCCTTCTTCAAGGTTTTCGAGCACCAAAGATGGTTGAGGATACTCATCAAATTTAATTCCTCCTGTTTTAACAGCAACAGCCTTGGCTCCAGCCGAGATTGCAGCATTCACATCATTGGGCATATCACCGATGTGGATCACAATATCAAACTTTCCATTAATTACCTTTTCTCCATTCTCCCTGGATAAAATCACGGCATCTTTCCTTTCATAGACATATCCACCAAATCCACCAATCCTATCTTTAAAATACTTCAAAAGACCAGCATTCCCAATTTTTTTCCAGGCAATCCGAGAAAGATTCCCACTCGCAACACCTATTGTCACATTTGGCATTGAATATAGAACTTGAAGCGTTTTTTCTACTCCAGGAGGAATAATTGGAACTTGAGTGAACATTTCTTCAAATAATTCTTCCGTTCTTTGCATAGCCCTGTTGAGATTAGCATCAGAAGCTTCAAAACCAAGTTTTTCAAGCATGTGATGTATTATTTTCTTATCCATCCATCCAGCTATTGGATACCCCAAGAAATCTTGTGGCTCTCCGCATGGGCCAAATAATTCAGTCATTGCTTTTGAGAAAGCTTGCATATGAGTTCCAATGTTGTTCTCAAAACAAACAAGGGTGCCATCAACATCAAAAGAAACAAAAACTCTTTTTTCCATCTGTGAGGATCAGGTTTACATGAATGACGATTAAATAAATATGGGTTGAATGGGGCAACGTTAATTATCTATTCAAAATAATTCTAACATACCTACTGAAATAATATAAAACGACTTTTATTTATGATTGCTGACTATCTTGAGAATATGGACAATAAAGGGAGTATTGGCGAACAATATAACTTAGATAAGAAGGACAAGAAGAAAGATCATGATAAGAATGAAGATGGAGGCAAAGATAAGAAGAAAGATGAAGATGAAGGAAAAGATAAGAAAGACAAGAAGAAGGATCATGATGAAGACGAAGATGAAGGCAAAGAAAAGAAGGAGAAGAAAGATAAGAAAGACAAGAAGAAAGATCATGATGATGATGAAGATGAAGGCAAAGATAAGAAGGAGAAGAAAGACAAGAAGGACAAGAAGAAGGATCATGATGAAAAGGAAAGGAAAGTTGCTATTGAGAAAGAAAGTTTTAAAAAGAATGAAAAATTCTCATTCTCATCCAAATCTAGTCAAGAAGAGAATTCAGAAGTGAAATATACACATGAAAAAGAGAGCCTTCAGCATCTTCAAATTGAAAATGAGATGTATCTTCGTGATCACCCAGAAATAGATGAAGCAATTCAGGATTTCATGGTATCTTTGCTTCAAAGAAGGCCCGAGGATGTGAAAGAATATGCATCGAAATTTTTCCGCAAAAGAGCCAAGAAACAGTAGAATTTTTATATTATTAAACAACAGTTTTATCTTAATGAGTTCTAATAGTATTAGTATTGTTGAAAAATTCATTGTAAAAATGGAATCTATTAAAAAAATTAAACAATTTAACGAAAAGATCGAGTTGATGAAAGAGATTACCAAGGATTATTCTTATGTTTTGGGACTTGATTATACTAATACAAAGAACAATGTTAAGTTTGTGAGCGCATCATGGAAAGTTGCAGAAATTTTGCTCAGCAGTGTTTTATATTTTACTTCTGATCAAATTGAGATTTCCCATCTGTATAATTTTTTAGCAATAATCGGATCTTTTAATCAAGACATACCTAAATCTGATTTTTTTCATGATATAGTATACCAATTACTTGAAAAAACTTCTGAAAGTGAGAAAAGTCATTCATATTTGTCATTTCTTTGTACTTTAATGGTGTTCCCGACATTTGTTTCATTATTTTTTTTTGATGTTGAAAGATTTACGACTTTTTATGATAAATTATTTTTAAATACTCGTTTGTGCTTTGGGTGTTCATCATTTGTTCATTCTTTTTCCAAAATTGTACAATTTCGCACTGTTTCTATGTCCAAAATCAATCAAATTTTTAATCACATCTTAGGATCAATCGAAATAGATTCAAATTCTGAAGAGTTTTCTAAGAATTCATCAATTTTTATATCTTCATTGATTAGGAAGGCATCTCACATTAATTACAATGTGACAATTGCGTTTTCTAAGCAGAAAGGGTTTTCCAAAGTCCTTGACAATATTGAAAAGTATTCTATTAATTCAATGATTCCGGTTCTAGCAAATTTTTTTCGATCATTTGATTCGAGTGATAAGTCTTTTCCATCTATGACATATATGGCTTTTTTTAAAGAGTTTTTTTTCCAAGGTAGCCATAAAAGCGAAATAATATCTATTATTGTTCAAAGTCTCTTCAATATAATATCAGATTATGGATCAAATCTTCAAAGTATTTTTCTAGTTTTTGATGTTTTGTCCTTATTTTGTCTTGAAAATCCCATTTTCAATGATAATATTTTGGGAATTTTATCATTATACCGATTATTGATATCAAGGGAATATCCACAATCTCTTGAAATTGTTTATCAATGTCTAACAAATGAAAAAACTACTTTTCGGTATGATTTGGTCTCCCCAATTATTGATACATTTTTTTCTGCTGAAAATTCCTCATTTACACTAACAGAAGCTGATAAATTCATCAGTTTTATTCTAAGCCTTCCGTGTGATCTTTTTTGTGAAAGGTTTTTTGGGTTTGATTCATTCAGGAATTTATTATTTGTTGTTTCTCAATCAAATGCAAAGAACCAAGAAGCAGTCATGGTTAAATCTCTTGGTTTTTCCTCTAATATCACTGATATTCATTTGTTTATACAGTTTATTAAACTATTACTCAGTTTTCGCCCCGAGTCAGGTTTGTTAATAATATTCTTAGAACAAATGAGTGGTAACGCAATTCCGAATCTTTTCCTTGTTTTAACTGAAATTATCAAGCTCTCTGAAATAGTTTTTCATCTTTTTGTGGAAATTGATGGACTCAAATGTATTGAAAAATTGTTTTATCACTCATCTTTATCAAAACAGAGTATAAGCAGTTTTTTGTTGGCTATAGCTTCAAATCCTTTTTCCGATGTGATTAACGAGAGTATAATTATGTTCAATGAAAGCCATCCTTTTTTTCATCTTGAAAAGGAGCATTACAATTCCATAATACTTTCAAAGGATCGGAGTTTAGTTTTTAAACTACCTGTATTCATCCCTTTTGTTTCTCATCCTCCTCATCCATCTTCTATGAAAGAATTAATTAGACAAATCAAGTATTCATATCCGATTTATCAAAGGATTAATAAGATTCCTCCCACTCTAATTATTGCTGCAGCGCAATTCATTACATATGACACTGCAAGATGGATTATTGATAGTGATTATAATATTCTAGAATTATTAAAAGAGAAAAATGATTCTTTTCCATTCTATGAGTTTCAGCTCAAATCTACAATTAGGATTAACAAACCATTTTTTGGAATATCTTTTTGGTTTAATCCAAACGGATACTATCATTTTGATAAGCAAATATTTTCCACTAATGATGTATCTTTAAAAATATCTAATGAGTGCCTCACTTTAAATTGGGGAAGCCAAGTTCAAAAGTTTATTATTGACCCAAACGAATGGCACTATATTTTCATTGGATCTAGTGCAATGATATTTGAAAATACTATGAATCTTTATTTTGACGGGAAATCTTACCAGTTTGACGAAACTCAGTTGTTTCCCAATGCCACTTTTGGTGATTCGTCAAATAGTTGTGATCATCCATGGCTTTTATCATCTAATATCCGATTATACACCAGCCTGATACAGAATTTTGATAGAATCAAAGCAGCTTTTAATGAAGGTTTTCAATGCAACACATTTTCTAACGAAGAAGAAATGATAAATGATTTTGATTCTAGTATTGAATTGTCAAGTGATTTATGTTTGATTCCATCAAATTCTTTCACTAAGATTTGCTGTGATCAAACAATTTTTTCCACTATCATTCACAGAGCCCAAGAGTGCCATGATGAAATCTGGTCTTTGGATTGCATTTCAACATTACTTAGCTTATATCAGAAATACCGAGTTCAATCTCAGGTTTTTTGGTATTATATCATTCATTTCACAAAAAAGAAACCGAGTTCACTGTATTACATCTTAAGAATTATTATTGAAGACATTTTACCCTTTTCTTCAAGTGATGAAATATCTGATATTATTAGAACATTTTTTTTTGATTTTGAGGTTTATTATTATTTGAAAATAGTCCATTTGAATTCATTGATGAGAATGATTGAGAATAATGATTATATTACGTCCTTTATGATATCTGATGGGTTTCCATTATTATTAGCCGTTGTATCAAGAGTTGAATTATCAGATGATACCAAATTATGTATTCTTCAATATCTCACCAAGATTTCTATCAACAACACTAAATCAAATCATCTGTATACTCTTGCATCGTATGCATTCTTGGATTTGTATCAATCTGTTCAAGAATTAAGTATTCCAAAATCATTCACAAAACAGTTTATTGATAATGTTTCTGAATCTTTCGACGCAATTCCATTCATGTTTATTCAGCCTGAATGGATATGCTATTACCTCTCAAATAATGTAAATCTATCAGATTTAGTTGAAGTATTAAAATTGGTTTTTTTATTAAGAAAAAGAGATGATAGTTTTGATATAGATATATTGTCATTAATGATACAATACTCGGAAGAACCAATTTTGTACTATTCCCTCTTTTCATTATTGACAAATAGGAACCACTTTGATTCCAATGATTCTTTATACCAGTGTTTTCACGGATATAGTGTTGAATATCCAAGAATTCTTCCACTCATAATATCCACATTGTTCAAAGGTACTGTTTCTCTTATCTTATCTATGTCCAGATCCATTCTAACAGAAACAAAAATTTTTACAGCTATTAAGGATTCTTATCATCTTTTAACTGTTTTCATGATCAATAAGAGCGAAATTTTTAATGATGATTTGATTTCATCAATAATTGTATATTATGCTCCTTTTTTTCTACATAATCAAAGTATCAATGAAAATGAATTAGTTTTGAAGCCTAGCTTTGTAAAACCATCAGATATAACAATTAATCTTCATTATCCAAGTATTCTTTGCAACAATGTTTTTAGTAGTTTTCAAACAGCCAGGACCATACAAAAAATTATTACAAATAAACCTGAATTCAAGCAAACATATAACCAAACAATTAACAAAGAAGAATACAATTCATATTTTTTTGATTATATATCTATATCTCCACATTATTTCGAAAATTTATTACCTGATTTCGGCTTTATTGAAGGTTTATTAGAAAGTTTAAACTATCCATTATTTATTCATTCTTACCTCCAGCAATCTGTGATATCTCAGATAAAATTCCCTTCTTTAGTGTCATCTTCAGTGTTTTTCTACCCGAATCAAAGTTTGAAGAACCCTTTACCTATATCTACAAAAGTTTTTTTGACATTTTTAGTATCATTAAGAACCATTATTCATGATATATCCATGGATAATTTTGTTTTTCTTTTATCATTTATTAACAATTCAATGAATTTGGGGACTTTTGATCAGTTTTTCCAAGAATTTTGTATTCATCTTTTCGAATTCATTACATTATGTATTGGAGCCAAATCAGAGGAAACAATTGAAGGATATATTTTTTTAAGGTATACTGATCAGCTGAAGATTATTCTTCAGAACTTTTTTGAAAGATTCAGGGAGAAATACGGTATCTCATTGTTTAAGATAATTATTGAGTTTTCGAGTCTATTTTTGCACCCTCAGCTTTATGATACCCCAGAGCTTGCTTTAGAACTAATATCATTTATTTTCGAGTTTTCTCTCCAATATTTCAATGAAGATACCAAAAAATTCATGAGTATGTTTCATCGATCTATTATGAGTACACCAAAGATATGTTTGTATTTCACAAGGTATGTATCAGATGTTAAAACTACAATATCATTTATTGATATCATCAAAGATTTTTCATTAGAATCCTTTTCAGTTTCTCATATGATTTCGCAGAATAGTGAAATCATTAATACTATTTCCTCAAAGCTTCGTAATGCAATCAATTCAAATAAACTTAAGATATTTGAACAAGAAAAGCTATTTTTTTCAAGTTTTAGACCGAAAGAAGCATATGAAACAGCCACCACACATATTATGGATTCGAGTTATAAGAAGATATGTTTTTATTATTCTGCAAAGAATGTTTTTAAATTTTTAATTGAAATAATGACCCATTATCACATATGTTTGTCGATTAGACAATGTGAATGTTTTTCGAATGCATTATGGATATCAGAGAACAAAATTTTTTGCCAAAAATCCACATTTTTGCACTATAGATATTTATCCAACAGTTTTACATCATTTGAACCATCCACCAGACTATTAGGTTGTTTTTTGCAATTATCTAATACCTGTTCAAAACATGACTATTCTAATGGATTGTCTATTAATGGGGATTTGAAAATTCAAACGAGCCCAATTTCTTATCCTTGTATTAGTTTTATTGATCCATCAGTATATTCGCACCCCATATTGAATTCTGGGGAATTATTATATCAAGTTTTCTTTCAAAGATTTTTTAAGTTTGGTTTATTTAAATGCTCTTACAATTCGTGTTTTTGTTCTCCAGATTATAAGATTCCAGTTGTGTCCTTTTTGTTTTCTCCAGCAATATTAGTATTATTCTTTGCTGAAGTTACTAATGATACAATACATTTTATCCAAGATTCTAACAATGGGTATGAATCCTTCCAAAATTCTCTATTTCATGGAGACTTTGGCTCTTTTACAATTTTTTGTGGCCATCCTGTCATAATTGTGAATACATTCGATTCATACTATTATAAAAGTGTTGGAAATGAGCTTGATATTGTGTTTAAATCTGTTTCTCCAATGTGTTTTGTATTTGCAGATTCAATTCCATTGCTTTTCCAAGAGCAATTTTTATCAAATAGCAAAGTTTTAAAAGCCAATATGAATTCATCAAGCATCATAAATGAATGGCAGGTGGGAAAAATCTCAACAAGGGCTCTGATTTATAAACTCAATGCTTCATCTGGGAGGTTTATTGTATCATCATTACGCCCAGTCATATTTCCTGATTCCGAGAGTCTACCCATAAAGTCAGAATTTGTTGACTTTGTTCCAGAAGCTATGATTAATTCTTTACAATATTCATCATCAGATTTATTTGAGAATCCAATCAAAGTTATGCAAAATATTGAAAGACTTGAATTGAAAGATGAAGATGTTGCTAAATGGATTAATAAAAAATTCGCAAATGATATCCCATCATTGTCAGTATCTCCTAGGCCTCGCTCCAATAGGGTCTGGAGAGCAAAAACATCCACAATTGCTATCAAAGCATTTCTCAAATCAAAATCAATCAATTGCCAGACAAAGAGTTTGAAATTCCGACATACAAAGGGTTCAATTCTTCTCAAGTCTAATTCATCTTGTATATTCAACCCATGCTTTGTGTCAATGCATTCACTCTCACTGTCATATGAGTCCAATCTGATTTCATGCGACTTTGACTATGGAATGACATCTGTATTTAGGGTATCCAAAGTTAAAGATGCGTTATCGTTAGCATTGGTGTCCAGTGTCCAATCCGATAAGTCATCGTTTTCTGTTGTTTCATCTTCAAGGGTAATTTCGGTCATTGCTTTCAACCAAACAATCATGGTCTGGGACTATATGAAAAATGAAGTCCTCCATAAAATATGCCTAGGAGAACAGATTGAGGGAATAGTTTTCGAAGAAGAGCTTGCGGTTATTTGGGCATGGTCAAATAGTCATCTCTATATTATTTCTCAGAATTGCATAGTATTGAATAGATTTGCGGCAAGAGTCGATAATTTAACATTCAAAGCTCCAAATAATGTAGAAATTGACTCCGCTAATACAAATATCGATATTTTTCTATAGGCCGATGAAAACTATCAAGTTCCTAAATATCGTCCAAACCGCCACAATTCTGAGCTTTTTGGAGAAATCAATCACAAACAAAATCGCCCATAATCTTCACAAATCCAAAAATTCCCCTCAATATTTGAATGCTAAATGGAGAACAATTGTTTACTTCAGAAACCAAATTGAGAGCCTCCAGCCATTTTTACCTCATTTTTCAACTTGTAAGGCAGTATGTTGTCTCCATATATGTTGAAGTGCTCGAGCAGCGGATCGGCTATCCGTCGCATGGATAATCTTGCTCAGGCATTAGCTAAGGAGCATGGTGGCGATAAGATTCATAATTTCACAATTGGTAATCCACGTGTTCCACCACCAAAGGCATACAAGGATGCTTTGATTAAGATCGCCAACGAGGATATTCCTCTTTGCCATGGTTATTCATCAACACAAGGTGATTTAAAGCCAAGAGAGACCTTTGCAACTCTTTTCAGTGAGATTCAAGATGTTAAGATTGGTGCTGAGGATATTGTTCTTACTTCTGGATGTGCTGGTGCCATCAACGTTGTTCTTAGAACTGTTCTTTCTCCAATGGATGAGGTTGTTATCGTTGCTCCTTACTTCCTCGAGTATCCATTTTACATAGAGAACTTCCACGCTACAACTGTTGTTCTTGACACAAAGTTTGAAGAAAACTGGCAAATCAACCCAGAGGCTCTTGAGAAAGTTGTGAACCCACAGACTCGTGCCATCATCATCAACTCCCCACACAACCCAACAGGTGTTGTTTTAACCCAAAAGACAGTCAATGATATGTGCGCTGTTCTCAAGAAGAAATCTGAAGAATATGGTCGCCCAATTTACATCATTTCGGATGATGTCTATTGCCGCGTTGTCGGAGCTGGTGTTAAGACACACCAGATTTTCAAGCACTACGATTACTCTGTTGTTGCTTACTCTCTCTCAAAGGATCTCTCAATTCCAGGAGAACGTATTGGATGCATCATTGTCAACCCACTCCTCCAGGGTCGTGAACTCTTGGTTCACTCTTTGGCTCATGCCAACGAAATCATGGGATTCGTTCACGCAAACCGTGTTCATATGAGGATTATCCCAGAGGTTGTTCCAGCTACCTCAGATATCCATCTTTATGATGAAAGCAGAAAACTCTTCTGTGATCTCTTTGATGAGCTCGGAATCCAATATGTCAAACCAGAAGGTGCATTTTATGTCTTCCCCAAGATTCCTGATGGCATTGATGAGTGGGCTTTCTGTGAGACTATGGCCAAGAATTTCATCATTCTTGTTCCTGGTAGTGCTTTTGCCAAAGAAGGATTCTTCCGCCTTTCATTCTGCAAGCCACCAGAGGATATTCGCAAAGCTTTACCAGTCTTTAGGACTGCTTTTGCTGAGGCTTTGAAACTCAAGAAGTAAAACGCGTTTCAAATTTTTGTGATATCTCGAAAAACTATTTATCCAATTTATAAAACCATTTTAAAACATGTACCTACCAAGTCAATGAGGGTTAATTCGACAGTGTTATTTATTGTGTAGACTAGATTATATTTTGAGAACTTCTGAAAAGATAAAAACTCTAGAAGAATTTGAAATAAAACAAAGTCAAATTAAACCCAGATATTTCTGATATGATTGGTCTCTTTTCATTGTTGTTTTAGATTTGATTGGGATATATTTCACTTCACTTATATAGTTGGTGTTTAGAATGCAAGTTAGCGAAATCAAACACTTACGCCTTCGTTCTTGGGTTGAAGAAGTTGCTGCAATGGTTACTCCAGATAGGATTGAAGTTTGTGATGGCTCACAAGAGATGTATGACAGAATGATCAAAATCATGGTTGATGCTGGGATAGCCACCACCCTTAATCAAGAAAAGCGCCCAGGATGCTATTTATTCCGCTCTGATCCATCTGATGTTGCTCGTGTTGAAAACAGGACATACATTGCATGCAAAACACAAGACCAAGCAGGACCAACAAACAATTGGATCAATCCAGAAGAACTCAAGAATACAATGAGAGGCTTATATGCTGGTTGTATGAAGGGACGTACCATGTATGTGATACCTTTCTCAATGGGACCTGTTGGATCAAAAATCTCCAAGATTGGTGTTGAAATCTCAGATTCTCCATATGTTGTTGTTAATATGTCAATCATGACTCGTGTGGGTTCAAAAGTACTTGAAGTTCTTGGTACAGATGGTGAATTCATTTCATGCCTTCATACAGTTGGTGCTCCCCTTCAAGAAGGACAAACAGATGGTGGGAAATGGCCTTGTGCACCAATTGAAAAGAAATACATTTCACACTTTCCAGAATCACGAGAGATATGGTCATTTGGTTCAGGTTATGGTGGTAATGCCCTCCTTGGTAAGAAATGCCTTGCTCTTCGTATCGCCTCAGTTATGGCTCGTGATGAAGGATGGCTTGCTGAACACATGCTCATTTTGAAGATCACAAACCCACAGGGTGTTTCCAAATTCATTACTGCTGCTTTCCCATCTGCCTGTGGGAAGACAAACCTGGCAATGCTTGTTCCAACCATTCCTGGATGGAAAGTTGAAACAGTCGGTGATGATATTGCATGGATGAAATTCGGAAAAGATGGACGCCTCTACGCTATTAACCCAGAAGCAGGTTTCTTCGGAGTTGCTCCTGGAACATCAATGCATTCAAATCCAAATGCAATGGTATCATGCGAAAAGAATACCATCTTCACCAATGTTGGACTTACTGAAGATAATGATGTATGGTGGGAAGAAATAGGTTATGATGCTCCCTCAAAGCTTATTGACTGGAATGGTAATGAATGGATCCAAGACAAGACAAATAAAGCTCAAAAGCCAGCTGCTCATGCAAATGCTCGTTTCACAGCCCCAGCGAAGCAGTGCCCAGTTGTTGCCCCAGAATGGGAAGATCCTGCAGGCGTTCCAATCAGTGCTATCCTCTTTGGTGGTCGCCGCCCATCCACAATCCCACTCATCCATCAAGCTACCGATTGGGCTCATGGTGTTTTCATGGGATCCATCGTTGGTTCAGAAATCACTGCTGCTGCTCTCGATCT
>JGI24731J21663_1001122_pt1 | contig 22839 bp, 20 predicted proteins | sample EPASupsiteHSE605_FD_21663 | JGI IMG/M metagenome (IMG submission 21663) | reverse complement strand
CTTCTTGGTTCATAGCTGCTCCACCAACTATAATTTCTTTGAAGCGACCTCCCATCGCATCTATTAGTTTTTTTCGAATTTGAGCGTATATCCGATTGTCTAACAAAGGGATGTTTAATGCTAGTCTAACAGTTCTCTTATTAAGTTGCGGAAGAATCATTTTCTTATAGATTTTTTCCAGGATAAGAGGAACTGTAAGAATTAAATTGGGCTTTACCTCTTCGAATGCAGTAAGTAGTATTTTGGGTGTAGGAGCTTTACCCAATAAGAAAACGTGTGCTCCTACGGCCATTGGAGTAAGAAGATTAAAAGTACAGCTATATGCGTGTGCAAGAGGTAGAAAGCAAAGTTCATGGTCACCCCGGAACATTAAGCCAAGTGTTTTGGCATAAGTTACGTTTCCTGCAAGGTTATTTCCTGTAAGCATTACCCCTTTGCTGAAACCAGTGGTCCCAGAAGTGTAATTGAGAACAAGTACTTTGTCATTGCTTAGTTCTGCGTATTTTATGTTCTCCTTTGAAAATCCGGATGGATACTTGTGCGCCATTTTTGCGTCTAATGACTTTAGCAGTTTCTGAATGCTTTCGCCATCACGTTGATGTAAACAACGAAAATCAGATAAAGAGAATACGCCACGTATATGCTCAATTTTTTCTTCCTCCAGCGAATCCCATATGCGGTCGCTTGTGAAAAGGAATACAGATTCAGAATGGTTGATAATATGATGTACGTCGTTTGGATTAAAGTCTTGTAATATAGGAACAATAACAGCTCCGTAGGTTACAGATGCCATGTAGGTGATACACCAGCGGGCATTGTCTTTACCAATTAATGCGATTTTGTCGCCCTTGCGTATCTGACATTCCTCAAACAAAATGTGAATGCGAGCTATCTCAGCTGCCACTTCTCCAAATGTAAATGAGGTACCTTTGCTATAATCGGTCAGCGCTGGAAGGTCCCAGTTTTCTTTAAAACTATCTTCGTAAATCTTTATAAAATTCTCTTTTATCATAGCACAAAATAGTGAAATTTGTGCAAAAATATGGACAAAAGCTCAGATATACAACTAAAAAAGTAAGGAACTTGCTTCTTTTGTGTAACTTTGCACCGAAATTAGATGATAAAATGATTGATAATTCAGTTTTTGAAAATAAACTTGCAGCTTACTATACCTTAGGGTGTAAGCTTAATTTTGCAGAAACCTCTACTATAGGTAAGACTCTTGCCTCTCAAGGAATTCGTAAAGTCCGGAATGGAGAAAAAGCAGATATTTGTGTGATTAATACCTGTTCGGTGACTGAATTGGCAGATAAGAAATGCCGTCAGGCCATTCGACGTATCAGTAAGCAGCATCCTGGTGCCTTTATGGTTGTTACAGGGTGTTATGCTCAACTTAAACCTGAAGAAGTTGCCTCCATCGAAGGGGTTGATCTTGTTTTGGGTGCTGAACAGAAACTCGATATTCTATCTTATCTGGAAAATTTAAATAAAAAGAATGAGGGTGGCGCTATAGTTGCTTCCGAAACAAAAGACATTCGTACTTTTTCTCATTCTTGTTCTTCAGACGACCGTACCCGACATTTTCTGAAGGTTCAGGACGGATGCGATTATTTCTGCTCATATTGTACCATTCCTTTTGCCCGGGGCAGAAGCCGTAACGGAACCATCGAATCTTTAGTTGAACAAGCTCGGGAGGTTGCCTTGAAAGGAGGAAAAGAAATTGTACTCACAGGCGTAAATATTGGCGATTTTGGAAAAACAACCGGCGAAGATTTTATGGGATTAATTCGAGCGCTTGACGAAGTTGATGGCATTGTCCGTTATCGAATATCTTCCATAGAACCTAATCTAATTACAGATGAGGCTATTGATTTTGTTGCCAATTCGAAACGATTTGCACCTCATTTTCATATTCCCTTGCAAAGTGGCAGCGATGGAGTGCTTAAGTTAATGAAGCGCCGTTATGATACGGCTCTGTTCCGTCATAAAATAGAAAAAATAAAGGAGGTTCTGCCTCAAGCTTTCATTGGCGTTGATGTTATTGTAGGTACCAGGGGAGAGACAGACGAACTTTTTGAAGAAGCCCGTTCTTTTATTGATGGACTCGATATCTCACAGCTACATGTTTTTAGCTATTCAGAACGTCCGGGAACGCAAGCGTTGAAGATAGCTCATTCGGTTGATCCGAAAGTTAAACATATGCGTAGTCAGCAGTTATTAGATATCTCTGATAAAAAACTACATGAGTTTTATGCTTCTCATATTGGAACGGAACAACTAGTTTTGTTTGAACAAACCAAACATGATGGTCTTATGCATGGATTTACAGCCAACTACATTAAAGTGGAAACTCCTTACCAAACAGAGCTTATCAATGAGACTAAAGCAGTCTTACTGGGAGATTTTAATGAAGAAGGTACAGCTTTAACTGTTAAAATAATTGGAGAACGATGCTAAACAACTTTTTATATACCCTATTATATACATGGGTAAAGCTTCATGCTTTGTTACCAATGAGAGTTTTGTATGTATTAAGCGATATATTTTATTTTTTTGTTTACAAGCTGATAGGCTATCGCTTAAAGGTGGTTCGCCGGAATATGAAAAAATCGTTTCCAGAAAAGTCCGAATCCGAACTAAGAAAATTAGAACAGGAATTTTACCATCATTTCTGTGATTATATAGTAGAAACNTTGAANTTGGCTCATGTATCGCTCGACGAATTGCAACGCAGAGCCTATCTAAGTAATCCTGAACTGGTGGATGAACTTATGGAAAAAGGACATACCTGCTTTATTCTCTTAATGGGACATTATGGGAACTGGGAATGGTTTTGCGGATCTACTAATCGCTTTAAAAATGCCCATATCTATCAGGTTTATCGTCCGTTAAAAAATCAGGCTTTCGATCGCCTGTTTATTCGCTTGCGAAATAAATTTGGGGCAAGGGGCATAAAAAAGAACGATACAATACGCGATATTATTAAACTCAAACAAGAAAAAACTCCAAGTGTGGTTGTCTTTCTTGCCGACCAAACGCCTAGTAAAGCTAATTTACATTACTGGACTTCTTTTCTGAATCAAGAAAGTTCCATTCTTACCGGACCCGAACGTATTGCCCGTAAGTTAAATCTTCCCGTCCTATATATGGATACGAAGAAATTACGCAGAGGATATTATCAGGTAGATATGAAATTGTTGACAGAAACGCCTGGTGAGACTCCGGAATTTTGGATTACAGAGCAATACGCCCGTATAATGGAGAAATCTATTTTAAATAATCCTGCTTATTGGTTGTGGACTCATAAACGGTGGAAACATAAAAGACAGGATGCCTTATGAGAAAAGTATCCGTTATAATTCTTAACTGGAATGGTGTAACATTATTGAAGCAGTTTTTACCCTCTGTAGTAGAACACACGTCGGCTGAGCTTGCTGATGTGATTGTTGCCGATAATGGATCTACCGATCAATCTCTTTCTCTTTTGGAAAACGATTTTCCGACGGTCGAAATAATCAGACTGGAAAAGAATTATGGATTTGCTGATGGGTATAACCAGGCCATTGCTGCAGTGAAAACGCCTTATGTAGTTTTGCTAAACAGTGATGTGGAAGTTACTCCCGGATGGTTGGAACCTCTTCTTGAGGAGCTGGAAGAAAATCCAGATGTTGCAGCCGTTCAGCCCAAAATACTATCATGGAATTGTAAATCATCTTTCGAATATGCAGGAGCCTGTGGCGGCTTTTTGGATAGCTACGGTTATCCTTTCTGCAGGGGACGTTTGTTACATGTTGTCGAAACTGATAATGGACAATATGATGATCCAATAGATGTTTTATGGACTTCAGGTGCTTGTATGCTCATTCGGCGCGATGTTTATGTATGTGTAGGTGGATTGGATGCAACTTTTTTTGCTCATCAGGAGGAAATCGATTTGTGCTGGCTTATGCGCTGTCGGGGATTTAGATTGCGTTGCATTCCNANGTCGGTCGTTTACCATGTTGGCGGAGGTACGCTTGAGGCCGAAAGTCCCAGAAAAACTTATCTGAATTTCAGAAATAATATGTTGATGCTTTATAAGAATTTGCCTGAATGCGACCTTCGGAGGGTGATGACTATCAGAAAAATTCTAGATTACATAGCTGCCTTTAAATTTTTATTGACGGGACATCCGGCAAATGCAAAAGCCGTATTTGATGCTCGTCAGGAATTTTTTAGGATGCAATATAGGTATGAAAGCGTGAGAAAAGCAAATCTTGAGCAGAGAGTTCTTAATCATATCCCCCAAATAATGAGGCGTAGTTTGCTTATCCGTTTCTATTTGTGCGGTATACGTTGTTTCTCAGGATTAAAATTTCTTGCTAATTAATATAAAATTGTTTTTTTGTCCAGACATAGATTATGCTATTATATAATTGTTTCAGGCAATAAGTTGAATCAATCATAGCGAAAAATGAAAACGATCATAACGAGAACCATTTTAGTTTCTCGTTATGATCGTTTGATATTTATATTGAATATTAATTATTAGACAAAAGCATCTTCTTTACATATTGCATGTTGATTGTTTGCAATCCATGATCAGTTGAAGATTATATTCTGCAAGATATATACTCCTGCACCGGCCAGATAGCCAACTATAGCCATTGGAGTAATAACACGCAAGTACCAAATGAAATTTATTCTTTCAAGTCCCATTACGATTACTCCTGCTGCAGAACCAATAATAAGCATACTGCCTCCTACACCGGCACAATAAGCTAAAAACTGCCAGAATACTCCGTCTTGCGCAAAGTGACTAATGTACTCGGGATTCGTTGACGCTGCAATCATTGCTTCTCCGGCTACAGGATACATTCCAATTGCTCCGGCAACAAGTGGTACGTTGTCTACAATTGCAGATAACACTCCGATAATTAAGTTTACAGCATATACGTTACCCACATATGTATCTAAGCTCTGTGATACTGTAGCTAAAATACCTGCGTGACGAAGAGCATCTACAGCAAGCAAGATTCCAAGAAAGAAAAGAAGAGTCGTACCGTCAATGCGTTGTACAATTTTGGCAACCCGTAACTTTAAGTCTTCACTTATACGTTCTTTTTTGCTATACATCATTTCTGTAAAGAACCACAGAATTCCTAATCCAAATAAAATGCCAAGAAACGGAGGCAGATGAGTTATCGTTTTAAATATTGGAACAAACAACAGACAGACAACTCCCAAAATAAGAATAGATAGTCGTTCTTTTGTTTTAAGTTCCTTGATAATCTCGTTTTCTTCAGATGTGTCGGCCGCATGGGGTTGTGATAAGTTACCATGTAGAAATGTCTGGGCGATAAGCACAGGAATAAATGCAGAAACCAAGCTTGGAAGAAATAAGTGAGGAACTGTCGACGCCGTGGATATATTACCTCTTACCCAAAGCATTATGGTGGTTACATCGCCAATAGGAGACCAGGCTCCTCCACTATTTGCTGCAATTACGATAATACTCCCAAATACCCATCGTTCCTTATAGTTGCCTATCAGTTTCCGGATTACCATAATCATTACGATAGAAGTTGTAAGGTTATCCAGAACTGCAGACATGAAAAAAGTGATTGTCGCTATTATCCAGAGAAGTTTTCGTTTGTTTCTTGTTGTAATTCTATTGGTAACAAATAAAAATCCACCGTGAGCATCTACAAGCTCTACAGTAATCATTGCTCCAATTAAGAAAATCAGTGTTTCGCAAATCTCGCCGATGCTTTCCAGTATCTGATGTTCCACCACAAAGTGGGTACATTGTTCGATAAAAGGGAGTGATGATAATTCCGGACGGGCTGCAAGGAAAAATTTAAACGCTTCTGAAGATACTAATGGGATACATCCGGGAGCTGCATAGGTGTAAATTACCCACAGGATGGTTCCAGTAAGCAAAGCGGTACCTGCTTTGTTCATTTTTAGAGGGTGTTCCAGCGCAATTGCTGTATAACCCGCCAAAAATATAAGAATCATTGCTGTTATCATATTGTTGTAGTTTATTTGTGCCTGCTCTAAAGCGGCGCAAATTTAGTAAATAATATCTGTTTTAAGTATTTGTTAGCTTAAAAGATATTTAATGTAGCAGTCTCTTCTTTTCACCTTCGCAATATTTGTATTACCTTTGCAACCTAAAATAAAGTTTAGTTATAGATGATTAGCTACCTACAGATTGACGGATTAACCAAGAGCTTCGGCGAACTTGTGCTTTTTGAATCGATAACATTTGGTATTGCCCAGGGTCAAAAAATAGGACTTATCGCTAAAAATGGTACGGGAAAAACAACGCTCTTAAATATCATAGCAGGCAAAGAAGATTATGAGGCCGGCGCAGTGGTTTTCCGTAACGACCTGCGGGTAGGTTATCTGGAACAATCGCCCAAATATCCAGCCGGATTAACTGTGATTCAGGCTTGTTTTTATTCCCCCAATGAAACTGTGAAACTTATTGCCGAGTATGAAGCGGCTATGGCTAGCAACGACCATTCCAATCTCGATGATATCTTGCTTCGGATGGATAATAGTAAAGCCTGGGATTACGAACAAAGAGCGAAACAAATATTATCGCAGCTAAAGATTACCAACTTTGATCAAAAAGTGGAAGAACTTTCGGGAGGTCAGCTTAAGCGAGTGGCTCTTGCCAACGTTCTGATTACTGATCCGGAGTTGATCATTCTTGATGAGCCTACCAACCACCTTGATCTGGAAATGACAGAGTGGCTTGAAGGGTATCTTAGCCGTTCTACTATCAGCCTTTTGATGGTAACGCATGATCGTTATTTTTTGGACAGAGTCTGTTCGGAGATAATAGAAATAGACCGTCAGAAGCTTTTCCAATACAAGGGAAATTATAGTTACTACCTGGAAAAGCGTCAGGAGCGTGTCGAGTCAACAAACTCTGAAATCGAGCGGGCTAATAATTTGCTTCGTAAAGAGCTGGACTGGATGCGCAGGCAACCACAAGCCAGAGGAACGAAAGCTAAATATAGGATTGATGCATTTTATGACCTCGAGGCTAAAGCAAAACAACAACGACTTGAAGGAAATGTTAGTTTGGAAGTGAAAGCATCCTATATTGGATCTAAGATTTTTGAAGCAGTAAAGGTGTCAAAGAGTTTTGGCGATTTAAAGATTGTTGAGAATTTTGATTATGTGTTTGCCCGTTACGAGAAAATGGGTATCGTTGGGAACAATGGCACAGGGAAATCTACATTTATAAAAATGTTGATGGGTGAAGTAGATCCTGATAGTGGCGTCTTTGATGTAGGCGAAACAATTAAGTTTGGTTACTATAGCCAGGATGGCCTTCAATTTGATGAACAAATGAAAGTGATAGATGTTGTACAGGATTTGGCAGAGTTTGTACAGCTGGGAGATGGTAAAACGATGAATGTGTCACAGTTTTTGACTTATTTTATGTTTTCTGTCGATAAACAACATAATTTTGTTTACAAATTGAGCGGTGGAGAAAAAAGAAGATTGTATCTTTGCACCGTTTTAATGAGAAACCCTAATTTCCTGGTGCTCGACGAGCCCACGAATGATTTGGATATCGTAACCTTAAATGTACTGGAGGAATACCTTCGGAGTTTTAAAGGTTGCGTTATTGTTGTTTCTCACGACCGCTACTTTATGGATAAAGTAGTAGATCATTTGCTTGTTTTCAGAGGAAATGCAGAAATTAAGGATTTCCCTGGCAATTATACTCAGTATCGCGAATGGAAAGAAATCCAGGACCAAACTGCTAAAGCTGAAGAGTCGGCCCGGCAGATAAAATTGGCTCCTTCCGCTGATAAAATAATGCGGAATAGTGCTCCTGAACAAAAAAAGAAATTAAGTTTTAAAGAAAAGAAGGAATTTGAAGCCCTGGAAGCGGAAATTCCTTCGTTGGAGACCGAAAAGTCTGAGCTGGAAACAGCAATGAGTAGTGGTTCTCTTAATAATGATGACCTGCTGGCCAAATCGCAACGTGTAGCTGAGTTGCTGGACGAGATTGATGAAAAGACGATGCGTTGGTTAGAATTAAGCGAGTGGGCCTGACAATAGGTTAGCGAAATGGATGAACGGAAACCGGTACTATGGAACCGGAGTTATGTGTTTGCCTGTATGGCGCACTTTTTGATGAGTTTGCCGATGAATATGTTGATGCCAATTATCCCGGTATACCTCGTTGAGGAATTGGGAATTTCTACCTCTTGGGTAGGAGTGGTGCTGTCAAGTTATACAATCGGATTGTTGTGTGTCCGTCCCTTTTCAGGCTATGTGGTAGATTCGGTTAAACGTAAACCGCTTTATCTTGTAGCATTCACATTGTCGACAGCCCTGTTTGCCGGTTATTTAGTTGCTGCTACGGTGGTATCTATAATGCTGGTTCGTTTTCTACAGGGAGGATCTGTTGGGCTTTCATCTGTGGCTGGTAATACAATTGCCATTGATGTTATTCCATCTAAACGCCGGGGCGAGGGGATCGGATTTTACGGTCTTACGCTTAGTCTGGCTATGACATTGGCTCCACTTCTGGCGGTGCCGGTTTACGAAGCTTTCGGGTTTCATGCCCTGATTGTAATTTGTTTGCTGACAGCCATACTGGGAATGATAGCCGTTTATAACATTAAGCATATCCAAAAAGAGAAGGTTTCTCGTCCTCCTTTTTCATTGGATCGGTTTATCCTGCTTCGAGCAATTCCTGCAGGAATATCGCATATGCTTTGTTCCATCGGGTATGGAATGGTTGTTTCTTTTGCAGTGTTGTATGGTAAAGAGATTCAAGTGAGTAATCCGGGTTATTTCTTTATTTTTATGGCTACAGGTGTAGGCTCTGCCCGTATTTTTTCCGGGAGGATGATTGATAGGGGTAAGCTTCATTTATTGCTGACTAGTGCAATAGTCGGGATAATAATATCGCTTGTGGTTTTTGCAACAGTGCATAACGTATTTGTTTTTTTCGTAGCCGCGTTTTTTATTGGCATTGGTTATGGGGTAAGTATTCCTGCTTTCCAGTCCCTTTTTGTAAACGTGGCACACCCTAACCGACGGGGAACTGCAACCTCTACTTATCTCACATCACTTGATTTGGGAATGGGTATAGGAATGCTTTCAGCAGGCTTTATTGCTTCTTACAGTAGTTTGTCTACGGCTTACTTAGTAGGAGCTATATGTTGTCTGCTTTCCCTCTTTGTTTATCTCCTTTATGCTAAACCATCTTATGAAAATTACAGGATTGAGAATTAGTCGGGACAATTTACTCGTTTACCGACAGATTTTAACTCTTAATCGTAGCCACTATTTTAGGTATTAAACGGTTTCTTACATTTGTGTCATAGTATCAGACAGCGGTCTGAATTAAGGCACAAATTAAGAAGACCAGAGTAAGAACAATTTTAATTAGTAGGTATTATGAGACGTTTAGGTATGATTATGTCAGCTATGGTATTAGTAGCAACAATGAGTTTTGGTCAGAGTAGTAAGGTAAATTTGGTTTCAGATATTAATTTCGAAAAGCTAAGCAATTATTTGCAGCTGAAACCATCACAGATGAATGAAGTAGCGAGCATCAATGAATTTTTCAGCACACAGTTATCTGAAGCTGCAAGCTCAAGTGAAAGTCGTTACGATAAGAAAGTTCACCTGGCTGTTTATAGTAATTTGAAATTGATGAAGGAAACTCTTTCAGAAGATCAATATCGTAAGTATTTGACTTTAGTTAATGTTACAAATAACAACAACCGTTTGTTTTCACCGGGTTATTCAGACACATACCTGGCTGAGGTTAACGATTAATTAAGCAAACAGATTTAGATGTAAGAGATTGCGTACGAAAGTATGTAGTCTCTTTTTTTTTGTTCACCTGTCACGATTATCCTTTATCCACGATGCTTTTTCTACTTAGAACCAATTGTAGTACCCAGATTTTAGACTTCATTTTTTGTCGCTGATCCTTTTTTGCATACTGAAAAATATCTTTTTATTGTACCCTCTTTTTATGTAACCTTTTTTTTGTTCAACCCGTCTAATATTCAGATAACATTCTTAATATAAGGCATTAACAAAACAAGAAAGAGTAAAAACAATTTTAATTTAAAGGTATTATGAGACGCTTAAGTTTAGTTCTGTCGGCTATCGTATTGGTAGCAATAATGAGTTTTGGTCAGAGTCAGAAAGTGGATTTAGTTTCTGATATTAATTTCGAGAGTTTAAGCCGCTATTTGCAGCTTAAATCTTCTCAAGTGGACGAGGTGGCTATCATTAATGATTATTTCAATATCCAACTTGAAGAAGCTTCGTACGCAAGTAAAAGCCGTTTCAATAAGAAAGTCCATCAAGCTGTATATGGCAACTTGAAATTGATGAAAAATGCGCTTACCAAAGATCAATATCGTAAGTACTTAGTTTTGATTAATGTGGCAAACAATAATAACCGTTTGTTTAGCAAAGTTAATGAAGAAACTTATTTTGCAGAATCAAAGTAACTAATAAAGAATTCTAATCAGGAAATAAGAGATTGCTTACGAAAGTATGTAGTCTCTTTTTTTTGTCTATCTTTGCGCGATTCTAAAACAGACACAAATAACATGAAATCTAAGTTCGCTTTACAAGCGTCAAACATCAAGCCATCTGATTATTTGCTTATAGTAATCGGTTCATTTTTACAAGCACTAAGTTATGTGCTTTTTCTTGCTCCATACAAAATAGTACCAGGCGGAGTATATGGCATCTCCATTGTATTACACTATTCAACAAAGGGATTGATCCCTCTTCTTCCTGAAGGATTACCAATCGGAGCAACAGCACTCTGCTTTAATATTCCTCTGATGTTTCTGGCTATGAAAAAAATAGGATTGGCATCGGGTCCTAAAACAGTACTGACGTTTGTTTTGATTTCTATTTTTACCGATTCTTTATCCTATATTTTGGGTGAAGGTACTTTGGTTGAGAACGATCCCTTTATTGCCTGCTTTTATGGAGGGATGATTCTTGGTATGGGAGTAACTTGTATTTTTAAAGCACAAAGTACAAGCGCCGGGACAGATGTTTTGGCCAGGGTGTTGGCTAACAATTCTAACCTGCGGGTAAGTGATATGATTATTGCAATAGATTCTGCGGTTGTATTAATAGGCCTTATAGCCTTTCAGGACTGGGCAGTTCCCTTGTATTCGTGGTTTACTATTTTTGTTTTCGGAAAGATTGTAGAGATGTTGCAAACAGAAAATCCAAGTAGAGCTGTTTTTATCGTATCCCGCAAAACAAATGAGATGAAAGATATACTTGTAAATAAGCTGGGCATGAAAGGTACATTTCTTCATGGTAAAGGCATGTATCAGGGAGAAGAAAAAGAGATAATCTTTACTATAGCCGAGCGAAAAGATCTGCCTCGACTCAAGAACGAGATAAAGGACGTTGATCCGGATGCTTTTGTATCAACAATGCACGCCAGCAAAGATTCTCCGCTGCCCGGCCGATAAGGCTGATAGTTCCTTTTATATTTGCATAATACTATAAATAGCCCTACTTTTGTGTGATTTTATAGTTGTAATATTATTTTTATTTACTAATTAACATAGGATAGGATGCCTAACATTTCACAACGAGGAATCGACATGCCGGCTTCTCCAATCAGAAAGCTCGTTCCGCTTGCCAATAAGGCTAAAGCTAAAGGTACTGTGGTGTATCACCTTAATATCGGTCAACCCGATTTACCTACACCCGAAGTCGCGATCGAGGCGGCGCGCCACCTGGATCGTACTGTGTTGGAGTATTCTCCCAGTGAAGGTATCCGCAGCTTTCGTGAAAAGCTTGTGAAATATTATCATAAGTTTAATATCGAGGTTGATGTGGATGATATTATAATTACAACCGGAGGTTCGGAAGCTGTGCTTTTTTCTTTTTTGGCTTGTCTGGATCCGGGAGATGAAATTATTGTTCCNGAGCCTGCATATGCCAACTACATGGCTTTTGCAATTTCGTGTGGTGCAGTAATTAAAACCGTGCCTTCTACAATTGAAGAAGGTTTTGCCTTGCCTTCCATGGAAAAGTTTGAGGANCTGATTAGCCCCCGAACCAAAGCTATTCTGATTTGCAACCCCAATAATCCNACTGGCTATCTTTATACNCAAAAAGAGATGGATCAGATTCGTGATTTGGTAAAGAAATATGACTTGTTCCTTTTCTCNGATGAGGTTTACCGTGAGTTCTGTTATACAGGTGCTCCTTATATTTCGGCTTTTCACCTGAAAGGNATCGANAATAATGTNGTGTTGGTNGACTCCGTTTCCAAACGTTACAGTGAGTGCGGATTGCGTATTGGGGCATTAATAACCAAGAACGAACAGGTAAGATCTAATGTGATGAAATGGTGTCAGGCCCGTCTGAGTCCTCCTTTGATTGGTCAGATCGTTGCAGAAGCATCTCTTGATACCCCCGACTCATATATGTTGGAAGTGTACAACGAATATGTTGAACGACGTAAATTTTTAATTGACGGACTGAATCGTATTCCAGGTTGCTATTCACCCATTCCTATGGGGGCCTTTTATACCGTTGCTAAACTTCCGGTAGATGATGCTGATAAGTTTTGTGCCTGGTGTTTGGAAGAATTTTCGTACGAAGGTCAAACTATTTTTATGGCTCCTGCATCCGGATTCTATACAACGCCTGGATTAGGTAAAAATGAAGTTCGAATCGCGTATGTTCTCAAGAAGGAAGACTTAGCCAAGTCGCTGATTGTATTGGCAAAAGCTTTGGAAGCCTATCCGGGGCGGGTAATGTAAGCGCATGAATCTGGAATTATTTATAGCAAAGAAAATTCATTTCAGCAAGGAGGGCGACAAGCAAGTCACCCCCCCTGCTGTTCGTATAGCTATGATAGGCATTGCTTTGGGGCTTGCTGTAATGATTCTTTCAGTAGCTATTGTTATCGGTTTTAAAAAAGAAGTGCGCAACAAAGTTATTGGTTTCGGAAGTCATATTCAGATAACCAATCTTGATAGCAATATCTCTTACGAAACAAGTCCAATTGCAGTAAATGACACGCTGCTTGCTGATTTATCCAAAACGTCTGGCATTAGTCATGTTGAAAGATTTGCCACAAAACCAGGACTGCTTAAGACTGATTCGGCCTTTCAGGGAATTGTCCTTAAAGGAATAGGAGAGGAGTACGACTGGACATTCTTCCGAAAGAATCTTCGCGCAGGTAAAGTTTTTACGGTTACACCCGATAAGCGCGGAACCGATGTTATTATCTCTAAATATCTGGCCGATCGTCTTCATTTAAAGGTGGGCGATGGATTTCTTACCTATTTTGTTCAGGAAAACGTACGTGCCCGCAAATTCACTATCTCGGGAATCTATGAAACCGGATTTTTGGATTATGATAAGTTGTTTGTACTCACTGATATCAAACAGGTGCAACGTCTCAGTAACTGGGAGGATGATCAGGTAAGCGGGCTTGAACTTCAAGTTAATGATTATGCCAATCTTGATTCCATAAGTGAGCAACTTTATTTTACCTATTCCGAAAAACTAGACAGAAACGGCAATACCTATTATGTCAGGTCTATAAAGGATTTGAATCCTATGATATTTAACTGGCTTGATGTTCTCGATATTAATGTGGTTATTATTCTTGTTCTTATGATGGCAGTAGCTGGCTTTACTATGATTTCGGGCTTGCTTATTATTATTTTGGAACGAACAAATATGATTGGGATATTAAAGGCTCTCGGACACGATAATCAGGGAATCCGTAAAATATTCCTGTACATTTCTTTTTTCCTAATCGGGAAAGGGATGGTTTGGGGTAATGTAATTGGAATTGGCCTTTGTTTGATTCAGGCAAAGTTCCAGCCTATTTCGCTCGATCCATCGATTTATTATTTAGATGCAGTACCAGTTGACCTGAATATTCTTACATGGGTTCTTATTAACATTGGAACATTGGCTGCAGCAATGCTAATGATGCTCGGTCCGTCTTACCTTATTACAAAAATAGATCCGGCTAAAAGTATCCGTTTCGAATAGATTATCGTTGCATCCGAAACGTATAGTCGTTTTTACCTCTGAATATTCTATAGAATCGTACGTACAAACTACAAATAGGTTGTATTATTTCCAATATAGGGATCCAAAGAGTAACAGGTTTCTGACTTAGCATAGCCGACGACCTGTGCAATACGGATAGTTGGACGCCAAGGCGTGTAAGCCACGTAATTACTGCAACAGCTGTTACGAGTGGATTCCCAATGCAACTCCAACAAATGCCAATGATTGCAGTACCTAAAAACAAGATTCGGCTTACTGATTCTATTCGGTAGAATGTAAGAGAAAAACCATGATAGAACTTTTGGGTGGCCGCACGCGAAACCTTCATTTCTTTCCAAACCTTAAACTGATCGATAGCTATCATCCGCGTAATGCTATCCGGACTAAATACGACGCGGGTATTTTGAGGGGTGGCAGCTTCATTAACAAACAAATCATCATCTCCGGCATGCAGATTCAATGATTTATAATAACCTTTGTGATCGAAAAACAACTGTCTGCGGTAGGCAAGGTTACGTCCATATCCCATAAATGGATGCCGTATCAATGCCGATGCAATATACTGAATACCTATCATAAGATTGTCGTATGCAGCTAGTTTATGGAAAAAACCGCGTTTGCTTTCATAAGCACAAAAGCCTATAACCAAATCGACGCCTTCCGTGAACTTTCCAGCCATGCTTGCAATCCAATTCTCACTTTGAGGAAAGCAATTTGCTTCGGTAAAAAGTAGAATATCATGTTTGGCAGCTTTGATACCCACAGTCAACGCCAGTTTTTTACGACTAAGGTATTTTACATTTTCAGGAATATAGGTGTGATAAAGATGTTTGTTGTCGTTTTCAAGGATTTTCAGAACTTCATCACTTTCATCTGTTGAACCGTCATTAATAACAATTACTTCATAATCGGGATAATTCTGTGAAAGCAACGAAGGAAGATTTCGTTTCAAATTTTCAGATTCATTTTTTGCATACACAATTACAGACACAGGCGGAAGATTTTTTTTCTGCTGATCATCGACAAGTAATCTTAATCGTTTGGCTGTTCGCAGCGGTTTGGCGTAAATCCCTGCATAATAGCCAATCTGAACTAAAAATAAAAGGACTAGAATACCTATAAGTCCAATCTCTAAATCACTAAAAAATAACAGTTGTTCCATTGTTTTATCTCCTCTTCGGGACTACAAACGTACATAAAGTTTTTCACTTGATAAATAATAAAGTCGTACTCCTTTTACGTGGAATACGACTTTACTTATATAAATCTTATGTATCCGTATATTTATAACGTATCCGAAAAATATGCCTTGGGTAACTGGCGGCAGTTGTACTGCGAAGCCATAATTTCACCATAAGCTCCGGCCGAACGTAATGCAATAAGATCTCCCCGGTGTACCTTGTTTAAGTCAACGGCTTTTCCAAAGCTGTCGGACGATTCACAAATAGGACCTACTACATCGTACGGCTCAACGGCCTCTTCGCTGGTCAGGTTTTCAATACGATGATATGCCTGGTACAATGCTGGACGAATCAACTCCGTAAATCCGGCATCTACTATGGCGAAGTTTTTGCTTGCACCTTCCTTTACGTAGAGTACTTTGGTTATAAGCGTACCACACTGTCCAACGATGGAACGACCCGGTTCAAAGTGAACTTGTTGTCCCGGTTGTAGCTTAATATGTTTGTGAAATATAGAGAAGTACTCTTCGAAATCAGGAATTGATAAATGGTTAGGATGATAGTAGTCGATTCCAAGGCCACCACCAAAATTTAGATTGTCGACATGGATCTTGCGGTAAGACATATTCTCCTGAATTTCGGCTACTCTGATACAAAGGTCCTGGAAAGAGGATAAATCTGTAATCTGAGAGCCAATATGAAAATGTAATCCGATCAGTTTAACGTTTTGAAACTTTTCAAATAAATCCAAAACACCGTCGAGCTGACTTAAATTTATTCCGAATTTATTTTCTTTCATACCCGTTGTAATATACGCATGGGTATGGGCATCCACTTCCGGATTAACACGAAGCGCCACTGATGCTACTTTGTTTTTGGCAGCGGCCAGTTCGTTAATAACTTCAAGTTCTGCTGCCGATTCAACATTGAAGCAGAAAATGTCGTTGTCAAGACCAAGATTGATTTCCCAGTCGGCTTTACCAACACCGGCATACACAATCTTTTTTGCCGGGAAACCAGCCGCAAGACTTGCCTTAATTTCACCACCGCTCACACAGTCGGCACCCAAACCATTTTCACGGATAATGGACAGAATCTTAGGATTCGCATTTGCCTTTACTGCATAGTGAACATGAAAGCCATACTTGTCTGCTTCTTTGCGTACAAGAGCAAGCGTTTCTCTCAAAAGATCGGTATTATAGAAATAAAAGGGAGTTTCTAACTCCCTTAATTTATTGATTGGAAAACTCCCTTTCATAAATGACTTTTTACTTGTTATTGAAAAGATGATCACTCAATGCCTGCAATGATCGCTTTTTGTCTTCTGCTTTTACAAGTAGAGAAACATTATAGTTGCTTCCACCGTAAGAGATCATGCGAACAGGAATATCTTTAAGCGAGCTGATAATGTTTGCTTCAAAGCCAACATTATTCCACTTCATATCACCAACTACACAAACAATCACCATATCGGTATCAACTGTTACTGTACCGTATTTTTTCAGATCATCCACAATTTCTTCCAGATGCTTCCGGTTGTCAATGGTAACCGATACGCCTACTTCAGAGGTTGTGACCATGTCGATGGGTGTCTGGTAGCTCTCGAAAATTTCGAATACCTTACGAAGGAACCCATGAGCAAGCAGCATTCTGCCACTCTTTATCTTTATTGCTATAATGTTATCTTTGGCGGCAACAGCTTTAATCTTTCCATTTTCAGTCTTATTAGAGATCAATGTGCCAGGAGCTTCCGGTTGCAAAGTATTCAATAAGCGAACCGGAATATTATTAAGTTTAGCAGGAAGAATACAAGTAGGATGAAGAATTTTGGCACCAAAGTAAGCCAGTTCTGCAGCTTCTTCAAAATGTAGATTCCGTACCGGCGCAGTTTTGTCAACCACACGCGGATCGTTATTATGCATGCCGTCAATATCTGTCCATATCTGGATTTCTTCCGAATTGATTGCAGCCCCTACCAGCGAAGCGCTGTAATCGCTTCCACCACGTTGCAGGTTGTCTACTTCGCCATATGCATTACGACAAATGTATCCTTGGGTAATAAATAATTCTGCATCAGGGTGCTGCTCCAGCAATTTATTCAGTTTTTCTTTAATATACAAGGGATCTGGTTCTGCATTTTTATCTGTGCGCATGTAATCCAGAGCAGGAAGCAATACAGATTTCACGCCGGTCTCATTCAGGTACAAGTTAACCATGCCTGTTGAAATAAGTTCGCCCTGTGCCAGAACAACTTTTTCTTCAAACAATGTAAACAAATCCTTTGTGAACGAACGGATATAGTCAAAATGAGATTTAACAAGTTCAGTTGCCTTCTGTTTATATTCTTCAGTTGTATAAAGTTCATCAATATGCTCAAAGTATTTAAGAGCAAGTTTATTGATGATTTCGTTGGCTCCATCCGGATTCTTTTTATAAAGATAATCCGATATTTCAACTAGCGAGTTGGTTGTACCAGACATGGCAGATAATACCACAATCTTACGGTCTCCGTCGCAAATAAGTTTTGCCACTTCTTTCATTCTCTGTGCAGATCCCACAGAAGTACCGCCAAACTTTAAAACTTTCATTTTTTTCTTCTATATTAAATTATTTCTCAATGCCTTAAACCGTGTGCAAAGGTATATATTTTGTGCAACTTTACAAGGTCTGGATTACAAATTATTCCCCCTCTTTCTCGTTGCTCAAATCGCTTAAAAAGCCATTTTCACACTTCACTATGCGGGCCGGATAATTACGTACCAGCGTATAGTTGTGAGTAGTCATTACAACGGTAGTTCCCTTTTTACAAATATCATGCAGCAGCTGTAAAATCTGTCCGCTTGTTTCCGGGTCCAGATTACCTGTTGGCTCATCAGCCAGAATCAGTTTTGGATCATTCAGAAGTGCCCGGGCAATAACGATACGTTGCTGTTCGCCTCCAGAAAGTTCGTGGGGTAGCTTATACCCTTTATTTTGCATACCAACTTGCAGTAAAACGCTTTCTATACGTTCGGCAATCAGATCCTTGCTTTTCCAACCCGTAGCTTTAAGTACAAACTCCAGATTTTTAATTACCGAACGATCTGTAAGCAACTGGAAATCCTGAAAGACTATACCCAGTTTTCTGCGTAAAAAAGGAATCTCTTTGCGTTTAATTTTGCACAGATTATACTCCATCAGGAATGCTTCGCCATTGGCAACCGGAATTTCGCAGTACAAAGACTTTAATAAGCTACTTTTACCGGAACCAACTTTGCCGATTACATATACAAACTCTCCATTTTTCAAATGGAATGAAGCATTGTGCAGAATAACATTCTCTTCCCGGCAAATATCAACGTTCTCAAGTCTCAACAGAGTTGTATCTTCCATTTTATCCTAATTATCCTTTATGTCTTTTTTTCAATTCCCTTGCCAGATCTTCTAAACGAAGACCTTTGCTTGTAAGTAATACAATCAGGTGATAAACCAAATCAGATGCTTCATAAATAAAGCCATCTTCGGTTCCGTTGGTAGCTTCGATAACAGTTTCAACTGCTTCCTCGCCTACTTTCTGAGCCATGCGATTTACACCCTTGTTAAACAGAGAAGTGGTATAAGAACCTTCCGGCATCTCCTGTCTGCGTTGTTCAATAAAATCTTGCAGAAATTTAAGGAACATAATATCTTCATTGTTCTTCTCTCCAAAACAGGTGTCTTTCCCTGTATGGCAAACCGGACCTGCCGGAATGGCTTTAATAAGCAAAGTATCGTTGTCGCAATCAATCAAAACCGAAACAACCTTCAGAAAATGTCCGCTGGTTTCACCTTTTGTCCACAATGTATTTCTTGTGCGGCTAAAGAACGTGACCATTCCTGTTTCTTTTGTTTTGGTGTAAGCTTCTTCATTCATGAATCCCAGCATCAAAACCTTGGACGTTGCGCTATCCTGTATAATGGCAGGAATCAGTCCACCCATTTTTTCGAAGTCAATTTTCATCTTATATCGTTTAATTATATTCGTACGTTAATACCCTCATCACGGAGATATTTCTTTAAATCGCCAATACCAATCTCACCGAAGTGAAACACGCTTGCAGCAAGGGCTGCATCTGCTTTCCCCAAAACAAACGCATCATGGAAGTGTTCCATTTTACCGGCACCTCCAGAAGCAATAATGGGAATATGTAAACTATTGGCCAAGGTTGCGAGGGCCTCATTGGCATAACCGGTTTTTACACCGTCGTGCGTCATGCTGGTAAATAATATTTCGCCAGCCCCTCTGTCTTCGGCCTCTTTAGCCCATTCAACCAATTGTCTGTCTGTCGGGATTCTACCCCCATTCAGATAACATAGCCAGCCATTTTTCTCCATGTTTGCATCGATGGCTACAACACAAACCTGACTACCAAAGTTGGAAGCAATTTCGTTGATTAATGATGGATTACGCAATGCGGCAGAGTTTATCGAAACTTTATCGGCTCCCGCACTAAGCAACCTGTCTACATCTTTCAATTCATTTATACCACCCCCAACAGTGAATGGAATACTAATACGGGCAGCCACCTTCTTTACTAATTCAGTAAATGTTTTTCGCCCTTCATGAGAAGCCGTAATATCCAGGTAAACCAACTCATCGGCTCCCTGGTCGCTATATTGTGCCCCCAATTCCACCGGATCGCCGGCATCCCTGAAGTTTACAAAATTAATTCCTTTAACCGTGGTCCCATCCTTTATATCCAGACAGGGAACTATACGTTTAGCAAGCATCTTAATCCTTTCTTACAGAATAAATAATTATAGAAACCGAAGGAAATCCTTCAACTGAATTTTTCCTTCGTAAATCGCTTTCCCAAAAATAACAGAAGGGATACCCGCTAGTTCAAGTTGCTCAATATCTTCAATCGAACTAACCCCGCCGCTGGCAATTATATGCAAAGAAGGCAAAGCTTCACGAATCTCTTTATACAATTCCAGGGAAGGACCCTGCAACATTCCATCTTTACTAATGTCTGTGCAGATAACCTTGGTAATTCCTTTTTTGTAATAATCTTCGATAAACGGAATCAAGTCCTTGTCGGTAGTTTCTTCCCAGCCACTTACTGCTATCTGTTTATCTTTTGCATCCGCTCCCAGAATTATTTTTTCGTTACCGAACTTATTAATCCATGAAATAAACGTTTCCGGATCCTTTACAGCGATACTTCCACCGGTAATCATCTGTGCTCCGCTTTCGAAAGCAATCTCCAGATCTTGTTCATGTTTAAGTCCTCCGCCAAAATCAATCCGCAAAGCTGTTCGCGTTGCAATCTTTTCCAGCATACGGTAATTGATAATTCTCCCGGCACGTGCCCCATCCAGGTCAACTACATGTAAGCGTGTGATGCCATGCGCCTCAAACGACTTGGCAACCTCTACCGGATCTTCGTTATAAATCTTTTTGCTGTTGTAGTCGCCTTGAGTAAGTCGTACACACTTGCCGTCAATAATATCGATTGCCGGAATAAGCTCAATCATATCTGTTATAAATTTAGAAAATTCTGCAAAATCATTTCGCCTACCGAACCACTCTTTTCCGGGTGAAATTGCGTAGCGTAAAAATTGTCTTTATGCATTGCTGCGCTGAACGGAAGAATATATTCGGTAGTAGCTATTGTATGTTCGTTAACCGGAACATAGTAACTGTGTACAAAGTAAACAAATTTATCGGCTAGTTGATCAGAAAACAGTCCGCTTTTTAAATCAGAAAGTGTATTCCAACCCATATGAGGTACTTTATCTTCATGTCTTTGTGGAATAAATCTTTTCACTGAGGTATCAAAAATACCCAGACAGTCCGTATTCCCCTCTTCCGATGATGCGCACATTAACTGCATACCCAGACAAATTCCCAGCACAGGTTGTTTCAGATCGCAGATAACCTTATCCAGGTTATGAGTCCGCAAATACTGCATAGTAGTAAAAGCTTCACCCACTCCAGGGAAAATAACCTTGTCGGCCGCAGCTAATTCGTTCGGATCTGCCGTAACCAAGGCGTTGATACCCAGTCTTTTTAACGCATGGGCAACCGAGTAGATGTTACCCGCGTTATATTTAACAATAGCAACGTTCATTCGCTGATTAATTAAAAATAATCGTTTTATTTTCGAACACCAGAATTTTTCTGTCGATGTGTTTCTCTACAGCTCGCGAAAGTACGATTTTTTCCAGATCTTTTCCCTTTCTTATCAAGGTTTCTACTGTATCTTTATGAGAAACCCGGGCTATATCTTGTTCAATAATCGGACCAGCGTCCAGTTCGGTCGTAACATAATGACTGGTGGCACCTATCAGCTTTACTCCCCTTTCAAATGCAGCGTGATAAGGCTTGGCCCCAACAAACGCCGGAAGGAATGAATGATGTATGTTAATAATTCGATTGGGAAAGTTCTTGATAAATGATTCGGACACCACCTGCATATAGCGCGCCAGGACAATAAACTCGATATTGTACTCCTTAAGAAGTTCCAGTTCCAAATTCTCTTGCTCTTCTTTCGTCTCTTTGGTGATGGGAAAATATCGGTATTCAATTCCGAATCGCTTCGCAACAACTTCCATCTCGGGATGATTGCTAACAATAACAGGAATTGAAACCTTCCATTCGCCAGCAGTATATCTGGCGAGTATATCATACATACAGTGCGACATTTTAGAAACAAAAAGCGCCATGCGAGGAATGTAATCATTGAAATAGATCCGATATTGTATGTTATACTTTACAGCGTACAACGTACTGAAATAATCGTCTATTTTCTCTTTAGGAATAACGAATTTTTTCAGATCCCATTCAATACGCATAAAGAATACATTCTTCAAGCGGTCTACGTGTTGGTCCAAATACACAATATTCCCGCCGTTTACATTAATAAAACCAGTAAGTGTAGCCAAAATACCCGGTGAGTCCGGGCAGTGCATCAATAAAATTGCCGTAGCAGGACGTTGTACTTCTTCCATTATTCAACCTTTTTGGATTAAGGGCGCAAAAGTAACAATTTATAAACACAAAACCTATTTTGAGTTGTAAAAAGTATGATAATGAAGCTGTTTTGTGATAAAATGCCTTAATGACCCTTGGTAATTCAATAAAATCCTTTTCAAATGCTTTCATGGCGGAAGTTTTAGGATGATTTTTTTTTAACGAATAATCACTTAAGAATCAGCTAATAATAAAAAAAGATAAAAAATAATTGCAGATAGGTGTTGCAGGATAAAAAAAGATCATCTATCTTTGCATCGCAATTCAGAGGAAATGCAGTTAAAACAAACAAAATGGTTCGGTAGTTCAGTTGGTTAGAATACATGCCTGTCACGCATGGGGTCGCGGGTTCGAGTCCCGTCCGGACCGCTTGAAAAAGCAAATTTGGAAGTTCAGAAAGTCGTAAGATTTTCTGAACTTTTTTTATTTTATGCCAATTGCATTTAAAAATAGGTCTCCATCCAAATCCGGTTGTCCTCTAAATCAACCTGGAATAGTTTCAGCACTAATTTTCGGTTCTTCGTCACTTTAGGTGCAAGCAAACAGTTTCAAATGCTTATCCAATCAAGATTATACATGCATTTTTGATAAGCCATTTATTAA
>JGI24731J21663_1001110_pt1 | contig 23052 bp, 25 predicted proteins | sample EPASupsiteHSE605_FD_21663 | JGI IMG/M metagenome (IMG submission 21663) | reverse complement strand
ATCTCGCGAACAATGACTGCCGTCGGGCTATATAAGCCAAGCACGTACTGCCGGTATTTACGAGCCGAGGCGATAGATGCCGCTTGTTCCGGTGAGGAGCATTCCAAGAGGCTGAGCTGCCGGAAAGTGACCTGGCCAAAGGACTCAACCCACTGCTGAACAGTCAGAACCAGATTATCGGGCAAAGGATGCGTGCTTAAAGTTTTTAGGGTTGGCAGAACTTCTTCTGCCGGCATCCCTCGTTTCAGAGCGTTCAGGAGATAGGTTTTATCCAGGCGGTATTTAAGCATCTTATCCTCATGCTCAAGCACAGCGATTTGGCTTAGTTTCCAGCGAGCAGCCCAAGAAGCAGAATGGGGCAGCAAGATTTCGAAGTTAGGTTGGACATAGGCTGTATCGGGACCGCTCATCGGATAGATTTGGTCTGCCAGGATCTTGATCTTGATCTCCTTTTCAAGTTCGTGCCCTTGTATTAATTTCGCTAGTACCAACTGGCCTAGTGGAGTGACTCGCACCAAAATATCCCTTTCATACTTGCCCCAATCCAATAAGCCCAGAAAACGTAGTGGGTCGAGAAGGCTGATGACGGTTTCATAGTTTAAGAGATTACACACATTGTCGTCTGAAAGCAGCTTACTGACCATATAACCCCAGCTTGTCCAGTTGGTACAGCGGCTTAAGAGGGGCAGTACCAGGAAAAAGCCTTTATTCTGAATTGCTTCTAAGTGCTCCGGATAAATCACACAAAGCAAGTCTTCCACTTTAATACTCTCGGGCAATTCTTCTCCCATGGTCGTCAACACCAAACGATCCTCACTTTGTCCGAACAGACGGAAACGTCGGGCCATGGCAAAGAGCCAGAAGAAATAGCTCTCTGGGCTGAATTCCTGGTCCGATCCTGCCGGATTAGTCAAGGCGGCCAAAATGCGTTTTAAGGATTGTTTGTTGATCTCTTGACTACGGGTGACAAGCACCTCTCCCTGCTCGACCAAGAGAAGGAACTTAAAAAGGTTATCTAAGGTGCTCGGTAAATCTGACCGATAAGATTTTTGCGGTTCAACGTCACCATCAAATTGGATTTGAGCGTAGAGAAACCGCCAAAAGGATCGGGCAGCCTCTTCTTTAAAACTAAAGGTATTGGAATAACGTCCTTCCGCCAAAAAGCCAATTTTAAACCATTTCGTGAGAAGCCTTATCACCCCTTGATAGCCTAGCCCTGTTACATTCCTATCTAAATAGCAAAAACTATTATAATGATCGATAGTTCTATCCTCCGGTCGGGTATAGGCCATGTATGCAAAGAGAATTCGCTCCACAGTATCCATCTTGGCAAAATAGTCCGGCCAAGCTTTCGGCTTAAGCCTCTTTACGGGAGCATCCTCTGGTTTCGATCTGGATTTTGGACTTGGCTGAGGGGGACTCGCTTGTGCCGGGGCTGGGTCTTCCGTAGTCTCCTCTAAGTAAGTGGGTGGTTTAAAACCAGGCGGCAATTTTTCGCCAAATACAGGCCGCCACTTTTGGGGTTTCGGTTGGTCAGAAGGAGCAGGCGGATTCTGATGAGCGTTTCCTATTGAGCCCGTCGTCGGCTTCTTCATGGTTCAAGATCCTCCTCGATCATGATTTTATAGGCATACCCTTGTTCGGTTAGAAAAAGCTGACGATGCATGGCGAATTCCTGTTCTTTGGTATCTTTAGAAACCAAACTATAAAAATACGCTCTGCTGTCTCCCTGTTTAGGACGCAGTATACGGCCGAGCCTTTGTGCTTCTTCCTGTCGAGACCCGAAGGTTCCGGAAACCTGGATCGCTACATTAGCATCGGGCAAATCAATGGCAAAATTGGCGACTTTGGATACCACTAAACAGTGCAGACGACCGCTTCGGAACTCTTCATACAGACGGTCACGCTCTCGTTGCGGCGTTTTACCGGTAATTAAAGGGGCATTCAATTCACGAGCGAGCATTTCGAGTTGATGGACATACTGCCCGATCACCAACACCAGGTCCTCCTTATGACGCTCCATTAACTCGGACACTTTGTCCAACTTGCGGGGATTCTCTGCTGCTAACCGGAATTTCCCTTTTTCTTCAGCTAAAGCATAGTCCATACGACGGTCTTTACTCATGGAGATTCGCCATTCCATACACTCAGCCGTGGCAATCCAGCCTTGAGACTCTAAGACCTTCCAGGGAACATCCATTTTCTTGGGACCAATCATCGTAAAGACCTCATCTTCTTTACCATCTTCCCGTACCAGAGTTGCTGTCAAACCTAAGCGGCGCTTTGCCTGAAGTTCTGCGGTGGCTCGAAAGACGGGCGCAGGTAAGAGATGTACCTCATCATAGATAATTAGACCCCAGTTCTTTTCATTAAATAGTTGAAAATGATCAAAGTCTCCACCCGCCTTGGAACGGTGAGTAAGTATTTGGTAAGTGGCCACGGTCACCGGACAGATTTCTTTTTTCTCTCCAGTGTATTCCCCCATTTGTATGGCTTCGAGGGTTGTCTTATCCCTTAACTCACGCAGCCATTGTTTGACGGCACTATTATTCGTCGTCAGAATCAGCGTTTCACACTGCAACTCCATCATCACGCCCATACCGATGACGGTCTTGCCGGCGCCGCAAGGAAGTACCAAGACGCCACTCCCGCCGCGCACGGAACCTTGCTGATGAAAGGTTTCGACGGCTTCTCGCTGATAGGACCTCAGGGCAAAGGGTTCTCCTTTAGGATTTTCGCTGCGCCAGGCCATCGGCAAAGGGTTGCCCTGACTATAACCTGCTATGTCTTCGACGGGGTAGGCGAGTTTCATCAAGAGCTGTTTTAATTGCCCCCGTGCTTCCGGGTTGATTTCTACTTGAGTTAGAGACGGGCTTGAGAAATCGTTGCTCCTCGCCTGTTCACCAAAGGCCAGTAAGAGTTTGACCTCTTTATAACGAACAATTTCCAAAAGGATTACCGGGTCTGCGGCGGTGAGCAGGAGCTTGTCTCCGTCTCGCAGGAGCTTTACCAGGCCGTAGCGGCCCATGAGTTGCTGAATTTCCGTGCGTACGGAGTCCGGCAGAGGGAATTTGCTGTAACGTTCCAGACCGTTCAGCACTTCCGCAACACTCACACCGCTTGAAGCAGCGTTCCATAACGATAACGGAGTAATCCGATACGTATGGATATACTCCGGGCTTTTTTCCAGTTCAGCAAAGATAGCTAAGGTATCACGAGCCTCTTCGTAAAGAGGATTATGGACTTCTAAGAGAACGGATCGATCACTTTGGACGATCACAGGATTTGTCGCAGATGGCATGGCATCACTTTCTCCTCTTGGTGGATAATTTGTACTAATTATAGCATAAATTGTCGTGGTCTATTTCCTGAGTTGTATTAGCCTGTGCGGAAAAGCTAATTGTACATTGCTGCAGATTTGCAGGGGATAAGGGATTTTCCCTGCCTAAGTTGAATCGTTCTGCCTTAGCTGGACTTAAACCCTCGCTCCCGGAGGAGTGCACTTCGGGTTATTCCAACAGCAGAACCTGTGAGATCGGGCTTTCCTTGCATAGTGGAATTAGCTGTCAATCGTTGATGTATCTTGTCGATCGTGCTTCATCGCCACTCCAACTTCAGTAACATCAATATAGCCCGGAGACAAAAATCTCCGGGCTATATATAACTTTTGACGGGATAATGACTGTTGGGCTTTGGAAGGATATGGTTAGCACCACCTTCACGGTTATCGTCTTCAAATTGAGATAATCGTCTTCCCAATAGCAAATAGGACAAATCTCATATTCGTGTTCATCATCCAGTGTTTTATAACCACAACAAGGGCAAGTATATTTCTCCACCCATATCCCCCCTTGTTGTTTCGCAATTAACTATTGGTTCCATAAAGTTGCGTGCTTGTGGCGGTAATATGTAAGATTTATTCTGTAAAACCTTTCATCTGCATTTTTTCTGTATTAAGAAAATATGCCATTCCTGTTTTCATTTTCTTGAAGTTCAATTTTTTATAAAAAATTTCTTTGCCTGGTGAAGCGTATAAAATAAAATTACATTGAGGAATACATTTTATAATGCTATTTACAATTACTGAACCTATCTTCTTACCTTGATATTCAGGCAATACTGCTACATCATAGATTGCCGCTTGGTAAGTTCCGTCTGAAATTGCACGACCAAAACCAATTAGCTTATCATCGTCAAAAGCAAATACAACAGTTTGACTATTTTCAAAAGCTTTCCTATGTACTTCTCCTTCAAAATACGCCATCCCAACCTCTTTTAATATTTCAGATACATAATTCCAATCTATATTTAAACAATTATATTGAATCTTTAGATTCATCTTTCCGCCTCCTTGAAGTATTAATAATAGATTTAGTGCTATGAAGCAAATAGCCATAAAACCTGGAGCATGGTTAACTCGTTGCGGCTCTGGAGTTGAAACATTTTTAGAGTTGCTATCCGTCTCTTCTTCTGGGAGATCGTTGATACGTCGCGTGCCGCTGAGATGATGTGCATCAATCCATCAAACCGGAAGGCAGGTCCTCGAACAGAGCATACGGGCGATCAGACTTTTTCGCTTGAGCCGCTAGCTCTCGCACATCGCCCGCTTTAATCACCTTACTCCGATCTTTTCGGAACCAGGCCCTTCTCTCGTCCTTCGTTATCCCTTCAGGGGGTTCGCCAACGTAGGGAAGGACGTAGACCGGGGTGGCGGCCTGAATGCGCCAGCTCTCTGCAAGCGTGCCGCAATCGACGGCATCAAAGCCGATCATGTCCATGAACTTCGTCACCTCCACCTTGCCAATTGTTTTTATCAATATAATCAAACCTTTCTTTGTTTTAGGATTTGCTAAGTCTGAGTTGCATCTGTAAATCTGGCAGCAAAATTGTATTCGCAAGCCGATAGAGATTTATCAGTTCCGTCTCTGCATTTTGTGAAGCCGCACCTTCCAGCACTTTACTGAGCAAGGTGCCAGTATTCCAGTTTTTACGGGGGCTTCCATTGATTGCAGTTACCTTCATTTGATCAACCTCAGCTTTGCTATATCCTCATCGGTTCGATTGCCGTGAATCTCAATCTTTGCAAGCTCGGCTTCGTCTGAGTAAATTCTTCCTTAGTCAATTCCACATCGGCTGCTCCCAGATTTTCCTTGATCCGTTCAAGCTTTCGTGAACCAGGGATCCGTACGATAAAATCTTTTTTATGCAGCATCCATGCGAGAGAAATCTGCGCCGGTGTAACACCCTTAATTCTGCAAATCGGGTGATCAAATCCAGAAGCGCCTGGTTTGCCAGGATGTTCACTTCAGAACAAAATATTTAAAACAATGTGGTGTGTCAGTGGAAGCCATCAAAACCTATGTAGATTTGTGTTTGGAAGGCGACTCTACTATCCAGGAACGCTATGAAATCATTCTTAAACAAAAGCCGTTGCCCTGGCTCAATTGGAAGAAGCGAAACTGAGAGCAAAATAAATGGAAAATAAAGTTAATTACTACCTTGACATTAGCAATCATGTGATAGCAAATGATACGAATCCTGGGAAATGGAGAGAAAACGAAACATATCACAGGCCTCAAGTTTTTAATAAATGCACTTCGTATCCTACGAATGCCGTCCAACTACATAGGGGTGGGACGGCATTTATACTACTGGGTTTAAGAATAATTAGCAGTTGAGTTGTTAAGCATCCAAGAGAAGAATGCACCCATTTTGTTTTCCCTCAAAAGAACCATTTTCATTTCCGAAAAACCCTTTTGAGTAATCATTTGACTACATGGGGAAGCATATCTTTTCCCAGAGTCCAAGTGCTAATCATTTTTTAAGCTTTCCTATGGACTCAAAATAATCGCTGAATACAAGTAGAAATAATGCTGAAGAAAGTAGTAAAGCACCTAAAACCTGAGATACATTAAATTTCTCACCGATAAGTAAAACTGACAAAGTAGTTGAAGTTAATGGTTCGAATAATGTAGCAATTGACGCTTTGGTTGCTGAAGATTTCTTTAATCCCTTAGTAAAAATAATGTAGGCAATGGCCGTAGGTACTACACCTAAATATAGTAATATAGCCCATGCACTCCAAGAAAGGTTGCCTGGTATTTTGACGAATGGAAGCATAAGAAATGCTCCCAAGCTAAATGTAATTGATATTACCTTGGTAGATGGATAGTAAACGACCAGATTCTTCCCACATAAAGTATAAACAGCATAAGATAACCCTGCTACAAGAGCCAACATATACCCCCAATAACTAGAATCTGCAAAAATTTGATTGCCTCTTAAATCGATAATCAATGATGTCCCAACTATACTAACTACAAGAGCGGTAATAACTATAGTGCTCATTCTTTCCTTAAGAAATATTCTTGAGAGTATTGCTACAAATATCGGAGCGGTACATAAAGCTACCAGCGTAGCAACTGAAACCATAATATTTTTAACTGCCGTAAAGTAGGCAACTTGATACGTTGCAACAGTGATTCCATAAATTAAGAATAAAACATAGTGTCTTCTATCTATTTTAATGTCTTCTTTTAATTGTATCTTTGACATTATCAACAAAATAGGAGAAGCAATCAATAAACGCATAGCCCCTATAGTCAATGCAGATAGGGAGTACATATTGATTAAATACTTAGCAGAAATACCTGCTGTCCCCCAAAGTATAGCGGATAAAACTATTAGCATAATCCCTATGTTCACTTTTATCAACCTTTCTTACTGATTTACTAATTATCTTAATAAAAGTGAACTGTTTTTTCTTATCTTAATTTAAGGTTGTTTTATCCTAATTACGCCTTTTTCTATACCAAATAGGGTTTAACCCTTCAACCTTTCTAAACAGCCTTGTAAGTGATGATTGGTGAGAATAACCAACCAGAAATGCAATCTCCAATAAAGATAGTTCAGTTGTTTCAAGCAATTCCTTTGCTTTTTCCAATCGCATTTTTTGAATATAAGCATTTGGTGTCATTCCAGTTTGGTTATAAAACCACTTGCAATAATATGAAACGTTAAAATGCTCAATTGAAGCCAAACGGTCTACCTTTAATTGCTTTTGGAAATTATCATGTATAAATTGAATTGATGCAGGAATATTCTGTTGAAATAATAGACTACCTGAATAACGCACTAAATCCGATAAATAATTGTTGTCTGTCTCTTGTAGCATTAAATATCTAATCGCCTTCCACCGTTCATCAAAAACCTGATGCAGTTCTCTGTCAAATGTTTTAACCCCAAATGTATAAAAGAGTTTAGAAGGTATGTCTAATACTAAGAACTCATTTTTGCTTTTGCTATAAAAACTATGGGTAAAATCAGGAGGCAAAAAGAACAAAGATTTACCATCCAACTCAAAGTCGAACCGATTTGTTTTTATGTTCATATTGCCTTGTAATGGAAATATCAGTTGCCCATAAGGGTGAGAATGGGTTTGACACTTATCTGCGTATGTTCTGCGTTCACATTTTATTGAATCGGGTAAATCCATTTACATTCTTCTCCTTTTAGAAATAACAATATACCATAATATCATAATGGTCTACTTGCTTAATAAATTATCTGATAATGCTTAGAGACAACAATCAGTTATTATCATACTAAATTACCTTACTTCGCATTATCCTACTAATATAGTTTAACCTAGGTTTATTAGAACTTCCAATTATTATACAAAAACTCTCCTTGCAGATTCTGTCAATACTACTTGCAAGGAGAGTGATTTCAACAAGCTCTTTTTGTACATCTTCATTATCGTGTTGATTAACGATAATTACATCGACACCATGATCCCTTATGTATTTATACAAGTAGTTATAGCTGAATCGAGCAATTATCTTTGGTATAATGTAACTAAAATAATAACAGGGCCTTTGCCCTCTTCCGCTCCATCGTTGCTAAGGCTTCTGTACAAATGTTGCTTGAAGGCGTAACGGTGACCTGATAACCTGCTTTAAGCAAATTCTTGCCTAGATTATCGAACTTTAAGGAAAGGTAAAGAAGGAATTAAAAAGCAAAAAGTAGAAAGTAAAAAGTTACACATAAAAATAGATTGGAACACGAGGGTTATTGCAAATGAATGAAGCACTTTTTGACCACGTTGCTGCACATTATGATTCCTGGTTCAAACAACAGCTGAGGCCCTTTCTCTCGAGGAGAAAAGAGAAGGAAATCCTGGGTTTGTGGTGGCAAAGTGGGTAAAGGGCTGAGGAAATCGCCGAGTCAAGTTCCCCAAAAAGGAAGTCCAGTCATACTGGGCTTCCTTTTTATATCAATTGCTAAGTACTTATGGAGTGGAGATGTGGATTTATAGACCCTTTTTTTATCCAGTGGTATAATCATCTTGTTTAGGTTAACTTAAAAACTATCTATTACACTAAGTAATACTAAAAATAATCACAGAAGGAACGTAACCTTATGGAAAAAGCAAAGCTGATTGAAATGATCAAGAATAATCCTAATGCGATAGCATATGTAAATAATCCTACGGATGAGATAAAGTTATTGGCTGTTAAACAAAATGGACTTACCTTAAAATATATAGAAAATCCAACTCAAGAGATGCAGGAACTGGCTCTGGTCAATAATGGTCGAGCGATTCAATTTATCAATAACCCTACCGAAGAAATGATGATCAAAGCAATCAAGGACGGCTGGGTTAACTTAGAGTATATTAAAAATCCAAGCGATCAGTTAATCAAATTAGCCATTAATCAAGCCGGCTGGGCTATTAAATATGTTAAGAATCCAAGTGAGGAATTACAGTTATTAGCGGTGCGAAAAAATTACGATTCCATTAAGTTTATCAAAGAACCTAGTGAACGTGTCCAGGAAGAGGCTGTAAAAATCAGTTATGATGCCTTAAGATATATCAATTCTCCTACCCATAAGGCCGAGCTTATAGCTATCAAGAATAATGAGAGGGCTATTACCTTTATCAATGATTTAGATAAACATAAAATCTTAGAATTTTTGAAAGTCAATATTTTAGTGATTAACTATATCAGGAAAGAAATATCTCAAGCTGAATTAGAACAAGTGTTAAAGGAATCATTGGCCATTGAAGATGTTGAAGAAAAATATGTTAGAGACTTTTTAAATTGCAGTAATATCAATAAAAACAGCGACATTATGCCCATGGACAAGATCATGTTTATTTATCAATATGGAAGTAAAAAGGCGAAAAAAATAGCTGTAGATGAAAAGCTGAAGCTGATATAGGAGTGAGCCTTTAATGAATTTTAAAGACACCTTAAAAAGTGTTGACTTAGTACTATCGACGGGAGAAGTCCCTTTAATCGTTGGTGAAAGCGGAATCGGAAAAACAGCGTTAGCCAAGGAAATTGCTCAAGAAAATCATTGGAGTTTAATTGTTATTAATGGGAATCTCCTTAAAGAAGGTGAAATAGGTGGTCTGCCAACCATAGAATCTTATGCAGGAGTTAATGCTAAAGAAGATCAGGTTGAAAAGAAAGCGACAGTCTATGCCGTTCATCATAAGCTAAGGGAAATTGATGAAGAAATATCTCAAGGAAAAACCGTTCTTTTATTTATCGACGAGATCAATCGTTGTGAACATACCGTACAACAGGAACTTATGAATTTAATCTTAAATCGAGAAATCAATGGCTATAAGTTACCTGAAGGTGTAAAAATATTAGCCGCTATGAATCCTTCAAGTAAATATGGTTCGGATTTTGATTACCAAGTTGTCGATATGGATGCAGCCCAAGAAAATCGATTTGTCTGGTTATATATGGAGCCTGATTATAATCAGTGGATAGATTGGGCAATAGATGCCGGAATTGAGCAAAAGGTTATCGAGTTTATCTCCACCTTCCCCGATTATTTGCATAAGATCAACGAAGATGATCTAAGAGCAACCCCAAGAAGCTATGAGCGAATTTCCAGCAGTTATAAAATTTATCAGGAGAAAAAAGATTCCATACCCAGATCCGTGTTTTTAAATGTTGTCAAAGGAAATGTCGGGAGATTAATAGCAGAAGAGTTTGTGAGCTTTGTGGAATCCGATTATCCTTCACTCATATCTTATGACGATGTTTTTTCAGGACATTCTCTTCCTGAATCGATCAGTGAAAGAGTAAAAAAGGAGAGTCATACCAGACTTTATCTATCCGCCAAGAATATTCTCAAAAGCTTAGAATCAAATATCTTAAATGATCGTGATGATTCGAGTTTTTATATGGACAGGCTGATTGAGCTTTTAAAACTCTATCCTATGGATTTAAAGATAGGAATCATGAAGGATATTAAAAACAGTTATCCTGAAGTATACAAACTTGCCATAGAAAATGAAGCGTTTATCGAATCATATTTTGAATCTTATCGTTTAATCAGGTGATAAGCTATGGAAACTTTTTTTGACAACCAGGTTCAAGGACTTCGTGAAAAAGCAGATATCATTATTAATAATTTTTTCAAAGCAAAACGTAAAGATGAACATGCCAAGGTAAATATACCCAAAGAGTTTAAAGAAGAGTTTTTCAGCCTTGTAGATAAAGTTAATCTAAGTCTTATGGAAGACAAAGATAATTTCTATGGCTATTTTTTGCTGCAAATGTCCAGAGACATACGCTTTGACATCAGCAGTCCTACTGCTGTGAATTTTAAAGGGGCTAAATATGTTATATATTTCAATCCCATCATTTTTTTAAATCTTAATATTAAGCAAATGGAGAGTACCATTAAACACGAAATACTCCATGTATTATCAATGCATTTAATAAGAGCAAAAGAATTTAAAGGTGGCTACAGCACATTAGCCATTAATATGGCAATGAATATCGTCGTCAATACCTATTTAGATCATCTCCCCCCCTATGCTGTTACCTTAGAATGGGTAAATTTAAATTATTCTTTAAAACTCCTGCCCTTTAAACCTTTTGAATATTATGTGGAAGAGATTCAAACTGCCCTGGACTTACTGGAAGCGGATGAGGATGCAGCCGACGAAAGTGATACCGATGACGCTGATGATAGCAACGATAAAGCCGATGCAGCTAACGACGCTACCGCTGATCGTGATCAGGACGAAACAATAGAAACAGAGTATAATCCTGAAAAAACCCATGACATTTGGGCAGACTCCGGTGATATCGATGAAAAAACCCTTCAAGATTTTACGGAGAAGTTTATTGATAATGCTCAAAAAGGCAGCATTCCTAATTATTTAGAAAGCATGATCTCATCCCTTAAAAACAGCAAGGGTGAATTGCCTTGGAATCTTTATCTTAAGAGGCTGATGGGAACAGTTGAAAGCAATAAAAAGAAGACGATAGCCAGAAGAAACAGAAGACAGCCCGATAGATTAGATTTAAGAGGTCAACTTAGGAGTCATAAAGCAAAAATCGTTGTTGCCCTGGATATCAGCGGCAGCATAAGTGATCAGGAATTTAATCAGGCCATCAAAGAAGTCCTGGAGATCGTTAAGAATTATAATCATGAAATTACGATTATTGAATGTGATAGTGAAATCAGACGTGTGTATAACGTTAAATCTGTAAAGGATATCAAAGATCGAATTAATATCCGAGGAGGCACCAGATTTACTCCAGTTTTTGAATATGCCAATCATCATAAGGTTAATTTGTTAGTCTATTTTACAGATGGCAAAGGTGAAGATAAGATTCTGACAATACCTAGGGGGTATAAAACGTTATGGGTTATTTCCGGGAAAGGAGATAAGCTTTCATTAAAAGAAGCTTATGGGGCAGTTAAAAAACTTAAAAATATAGAAATTAAAGATGACTCATTAACTATGAGTGATGTTAAAAGAGATGGATTTTCAATGAATGACCAGGAAAGAATGCCTGGTTAATGGCCCAAATCCCTTGATACCAGGCTATTTCCTCTCTATCAACACCAAGGTCTCAACGTGCGTCGGGTTGCCAAATCGGCTCGTTAGAAAACACATTGATGCAATATAAATAAAAAGTTCACTAATAAGTCCGAATCCCCTCGCCTCCACTGTCTAATGACTCAATCTTTGATACAATTTAATTATGCACTCCTTCGTTTTACGAGGGGGTGCATTTGCTTTTTGGGGGGTCCATCTCTCAGGGGGGTGCATGTCTGCATATTATAAGAATTCGCAGAAGTTTATGTTTACGAAAAAGTGGACTCGCAGAAAAACATACGGTGGCAGCGTGACGGTTAACGATACTAATCCAATACCCGTTGCAATATACACAGTAGCAGCAATTTCTCTTGTCTTTGCGGATCCTGCAGATGATATGCATCGATTCTTGCTTCGATTTCCGGACCACATGGAATTCTTAATACCAAAGACTCTCTATGTGCTTGTCTAAAAATAACAATTGGAAAGAGGACTCGTTGCCGCCAATAATTTCACGAAAACTTTTTTATATCTATCGCTATCCTTTTTTAAATCCTCCCGTCTTAATGTATGACAGTAGGTTGGCGCCACCTAACTGAACTTTAATAACTTTAATCTAGAAGGGGAATATTAAAAATGAAAAATAAAGTATTTGCAACAGTACAATCCAACAGTTTCTTAATTTTGCGTCTTGCATTGGGAATTATCTTTTTTGCCCATGGAGCCCAAAAACTCCTTGGTTGGTTTGGCGGTTATGGGTGGACAGGTACTATCGGTTTCTTTACTCAATTGGGTATTCCCGTAGCATTAGGTGGGTTAGCCATATTAACCGAGTTTTTTGGCGGGATCGCAATCATCCTTGGATTTTTAACTCGTCCGGCGGCACTTGGGCTTGTCATTGTCAATTTGGTAGCCATGACCAAAGTTCATTGGGCTAATGGGTTCTTCTTAAATGGTCCTAATGCTGGAATAGAATACGTTTTTGCACTGTTCATGATATCGCTCTTCTTGCTGATTAAAGGTGCAGGATCAATCTCAATTGATCAAATGATTTACGAAAATGTCAAAAAGTAATAGACATTAGACTTAAATTTGAGACGCGGCAAGATAGTGGAGTAGAGGTTTAAAGTGCTATTAACGCTGAGAGGAGGATTTAAAGTTATGCTTATCAGAGAAAATATTTACGGCCCTGATGCTCTTGAAAATGAACAGTCGTTTGAACAGTTGATCAAAGAGAATGAACCTAAAATCATCAACTTAATCTACGGCATGACCGGGGATTATCATATCGCCCAGGACTTAGCCCAAGAAACATTTATAAAAGCGTTTCAGTCGAGGCAATCGTTTAATGGCCAATCCAAAATATCCACATGGCTCTATCGTATAGCCGTTAATACCACCATTGACTACCAGCGTAAGAGTTCCGTGCGTAAGGAAAACCCGGCCGAGGAAATTGAATCCACTACCACGGAGACTCAAGACCCTGATAAAACGTGTCAAAAAACAGCGATGAGAAAAATGCTCTTTAGGGCGATCTCCCAACTCCCTGAACAGCAGCGTGAAATCTATACCCTCAGGGAAATCAATGGATGCTCCACCAAAGAGGTGGCAGAAGTCTTGAATATTTCAATTGATCTGGCGAAGTGGCGTCTGCATAAGGCCCGAACAATGATTCGTAAGCAATTAGCTAAAGGGAACATCTACGAAAATATGGGTTCATTTAAAATAAGTCCGACAGGTATAGAGTAAACCATAAAATATTGGAGGTTAAATCAATGATTACAGGTGAAATGAATATTACAGAGATTGTGGAAAGGTTTCCTCAAACGGTTGATGTGTTTTTGCAACATGGGATGCACTGCTTTGGATGTATGGCGGCCCGGTTTGAGAATCTTCAGCAAGGCGCAGCAGCTCATGGGATTGATGTCGAAAGGTTATTAAAGGACCTCAATAAAGTAGCTGCCTAATATGAACAGAATAATTTCTATAAGCTAATACAAATTATTTGGAGGATAAGAAAAAATGTTAAAATCACTAATTTCAAAAATATTTCCCAAAGAACAAGGCCAAGTAGTATGCGGTTGTCTAAAAGTCACGGATCAAGATATAGAGAAGGCGATCAGACATGGTGCAAATTCCTTCGAAGATGTGCAAGTTGTTACGAAAGTAGGTACCGGTTGCGGAAACTGTGTCGACAGCAATAAAGTATTAGTCAATGAGTTGTTGTTAAGAAAAAAAATCTCCGAAAATCAAGTTGTATGCGGATGTATGAAAGTCAATGCGCAAGATATAGTCAACGCAGTTAAAAATGGTGCTAAATCCTTTGAAGAGGTTCAAGCCGTAACGAAGGTTGGAACCGGTTGCGGTAAATGTGTAGAAAGCAATAAAGCATTGGTTGCTTTATTGTTAAAATAATTCCTAATGTTAGCACTAGAAAATGAAGGATTGGGGGGTTCTTTACAACACTATAATGAATTAATTGCTGTAGATGTAGCAAAAGAGTGGAATTTACCTGATAACTGGAAGTTAAATGCACAAATGCCCTTTGGAACGCCTGTTACTCAACCAGGAGAAAAGGAGTATAAGCCTTTAGAAGATCGACTTAAGATTTTTAAATAAAAATCCCCGTTGTTTATAAATTTACTTGATGAAAAGCAGTAATAAAATATAGTATGAAAAATAACCCAAAAACCGCTTGAAGATATAATTCTCAAGCGGTTTTTGATATTCATTCCGGTCAGTCGCAAGTTATGGTCCCATTTTTATCAAGGGGGTTCTCTATCCTCTTTTAATCGCATTATCCTACGAATGGTCACAGTATAAGAAAAATGCGTTACAGCACATAAATAATGTTTATTATAAAGATCAATTTACAGTTAACTGTCCAAAGCCATCTAAATCCAGCAACATCCCAGACAATTAAGTAAGCAAAGGCCGCCCGACTATTAAACAGGTGAGCTTCGCTTATTTCAATAATCGGATGAGGACAAAAAGGAAAGAATTACTTCAGTATTGCATGATGCCTGGATGCAATTTTGGTATCCTTTTAATTGAGGCAATCCATCCCCGTTCGGGAGAATTTTTTGAAGTTATAATTCTCCCCAATTGTTAAACCAGTTCTCGTATTCAATTTCGAGGTCTTTAATAGTTAATTTGCTCCTGGCATCTATTAATGCTTCATTAGAGGCACATTTGTCTGCATCACGGAGCAGAATTACTCGGATAGGAGCATCGTCCATAACCTATCTCCCTTATCTAATTATCAGTCAGGCTCCACTAGGTAATTATATTTTTATGTTAACTGTTTCAATAACTAACTCCAAATCCGTTAGTAGACGAGTAAAATTTGTTCAAGGAATTATACCTTACCTCTTATCTAATTTCCATAATATACAATTATGATTAGAATTTGCACTACTTAATAAAGTGTCTCCAAAAAAGAAGACCTCTCAAGCAACCGCTGGAAAGGTCTAATGTTTCAAGATAATTAAATCAAGGGACTTCTATCTCCTTGGTAATAAATAACCAGCCGATGGAGTGCTCGTGTACAGGCAATATACAGTAATTGTCTATCGAAATCACTCGCATAGTTTTCCTTATTAACATCGTAAATGATCACAACATCAAATTCTAATCCCTTTGCCATATAAGTTGGAATGACTAATGCACCTTTTGTAACCTCCCCGCCACGAGGTTTAATAAGTGTTAATTGCACCGATTTCTTCAACCGATTAAATACCTTTTCTGCATCCACTTGAGTTTTACATATAACGGCTACGGATTCATACCCTTGCTCTGTATAATTCGCTATATCTTCGATGATCGCTTGATCGATCTCCTCCAATGTTTCTTGATGGATAACCAAGGGTTCCTCACCATACCGTTCAATAGAACAATAATCGTGTTGGGTACCTTCACCTAGCAGATTCTGTGCGAAGGTGTTGATTTCACAGGTTGACCTATACCCTTTATTTAAAGACAGCTTAATCGTCTTACCTTTATTGAGTATCTCAGAAATATCGTCATATAGTGAACCGTCTCTTGTTTTTTCAATCGTCTGATGAATGTCCCCTAAGACCGTATAGGTTGCATTTTTGTATAAAATCTTAAAAACCTCATATTGCAGAGGAGTATAATCCTGAGCTTCATCAATGACCACATGCTTGATTCCAGAAAACATTTCATTCCCTTCGATTTTTAACTTTAGATAAAGAAGTGGAGCATAATCTTCATAGTGCACTTGCCCCTCTCGTAGATTTTGAAGAGTTGTAGAAATAATATCTTCAATTGTCTCTGGAAGTGTCAGACCTTGAGACAACTTGAGCAAAAGCCCAGGGTTCTCAAAAAGCAGCATATATAAGTGTCCATAATCTACGTTCGTGAATTTTTGAATTCGTTCCCGAAAAGCCACGGCTTGTTTAATAGCTAATAATCGGCTGAATGACTTTATTTCAAACTCATGCCCTTCACTTTTTTCCACAATCTTTTCCAAGCGTTTGAGTCTTTTTCTCTGTAGGGGGTGAACCTTTTTCAAAAGGATCGACTCGATTATTTTGAGCTGTTTTGCCATGGGAATACCAATTTCGTTGTGTAGAAAACGGTTCTTTAGCTGTTGCCTCGTCGCTAGAATTGTTCCGTTATAATAGACATCCTCAAAGACAATATACCGATGCGCGTAATACCATATTAGTCTGTCAAGAATTTGCTTAAATTCCCTCGAACCCTTGAAATCGATGCTTTGCCGCCGACCGTCATTATCAGTCTTCCCGCGGGAATGTATCAATGATTCAAGCTGCATATCCCTTGTTTCTTCCCCAAACCTGCCTTGAAAAGCCTCTAAGACTAGATCGTCAAAGATGCTTTGCCTCACGTTTTCTTCCCCCAGCTCAGGAAGAACACTCGATATATAGTGACTAAAAACGGAGTTAGGAGATAGTATGATGACATCCTTAGACCGTAGATTGGAATTAAGTCCCTCATAAAGGAGGAAGGCAATCCTATGCAGAGCAATCGATGTTTTGCCACTACCCGCTACACCTTGTACGATTAAGAGCTCATGATCCCTATCCCTAATAATTACGTCTTGTTCCTTTTGAATTGTTTCAATAATATTTTTCATTTTGGCGGAAGTATTATGACTTAGTACTTCCTGCAGTATTTCGTCGGTAATCCTGACACTACAATCGAAAAAGTATTTTAGCTTAGAATTTCGTATTTTATATTGCCTTTTCAAAGAAACATCTCCCCGACTAATCCCTGCCGGAGTGTCAAACACTGCTTCGCCTAGTTCATACCGATAAAATATACTCGAAATAGGTGCGCGCCAGTCATAAACGTAGATTTGACCTGTGTTCTTATCCATTAAATTGTAAAGTCCAATGTATATCTTTTCTTTTTCACTAAAACCCTTTTCTACAAAGTCAAACCGTCCAAAGTAAGGTGAGTTTCTCATTCTCTTTAGGTTCTCGATACGGCGTGGATTGTAACTTGAGATATGATTATTGACTTGCATAAGATGCAGGTTAATATCGATAAGACTCTCAAAGTCACTCGAAACATGAAGGGTGTTTTCATACATATCCTTTCTAGCGGCAATTAAATCACTTTTTTTCTCGTCTAAATTCTTCGCTTCTTTTTCCACTTCGTCGTCGATAAAGGCTAATGTCTTCCTAAGATACTCAATCTCCTCTTGATGATTTTCTTTGTAACTGTCCATTGGATACCCTCCTATACTAAAGAAACTTGAAAAACCATTTGACATTCCTATAGTTTTTGTGATATACTTTTAGTAAGAAATACATTTTAATTTGGATTTTTGCGTCCATTTCCTTATTATATAGTAAAAACTTCTTTATGTATAGTAGAAAGATAAAAAAAGCTAGTTATGAAATGACTTTCCCCTGTCAAGCAGACAGATATATTTTTAATAATCATCTACTAAGGTCTGATTTCGATAGTCTATCGAAGTCGGGCCTTTTTGATTCCTCTGTAATCTTCTCGTGTCATAGAAATCTAAAGCCAATGGCACGAATCGCATTGCTTTGCCAAACACCATTACCAAATTGAGCAGAAAATCCTTGCTTTGAGAGATCAATATGGATAAAGCAAGGTACAGATATGTTCAAAATAAAAATGAGGCGGCTGGATACTCAGCCGCCTCCAATATTCTCCGATGACCTCTATGCTGTTGCACAGATTTTTTACGATGGATTGCAATTAAAAGCCAGATTAGGCCACGCTGTAGATTTTCACATTGGGATCGGCGCTCCACAGCGGCTTAAGGCCGACAAACACATCGTTCTGAAATGACAAATATTACGACGCAGTTTTGGCAACGACCTTGAAGAAGAACAAAGCCTCTTAGATAAATGCCTGATGGCAGATTTTATGAATGTACAATATTCTTATTTTATGCTGATATGATCTTTTAACCACTGCCTGAAAAATTGCAGTTGTTTATCCGTATGAAAGTAATGTTCGCCATCTTCCATTATCACTAAATCACAATTGTATTGCTTAGCAAATGCGGATACTACATCAAACTCGCATAATTCATCTTTCGAGCCATATAGAATTGATGTTGGCTTATCCCAATCTTGAATAGGATGGGACTTTACATAGCAATAATATTCCCAATACAAGATCTGCCCAATAGGCGTTACAATTTCCTTTTCAGTGCTTAACCTATCTTCGCTTATATCAAACCAAGTCATCATGTTATTTATAATGCGTTCCATGTTTACCACAGGTGAAAGAAATAAGCACTGTTTTAACGGTAAATTGCGATATGCCAGCAGACTGAAATATGCGCCCATGCTGCAAGCAAATACACTTATATTATTTGATATTGATTGAGCATAGTTTATTACTGTATTAAGATCATGAACACAATTTTGAACCTTGCAGGCGTAGGTTTCATTTTTGCGTTCGCCGTGGTCCGGCAAATCAAAACTAAGCACCTGGTAGCCCATCGGAACTACTTCTTCTGCAAGTATGACGATAACATCATCAGCCTTGTTCGACATATTTCCATGTATTGCAACGAATAGCTGATCTGAATTATCGCCCCATAAAATTGCAGGGATATTTTTTATTTTCAAGTCTTTTTTTATCATTTTACCCTCCACTGCTATAAAGGTTTGATCCTCCATAAATTAACATTCTTCTTATTTATGAACAATTAGGTTCCAGCCTGCTCGTCCTAAGTTATCATCATTCGAAGCCGACCATTCTTCCGCAAGAATATCTGCATACTTGTGATTGCAGACAACTTCACCGACGAACTTATCAATAATATCAGAATAGGTTAATTGAGAAACCATACTTCGTGCTTCATCTAACGTCAGCTTCTTTGCATCAAACAGCATACATGCCAGCCATTGTGCATCCGTGTTTCCGCTCTGCCAAAGCTCTAATGCCAACTAATGATTTGTCCCTAATTGCTTTGCCAGTTTCCGCAGTTCCCCCAATAAAACGCCGTAAGTGTTTTCACTTGCGCCGTTCTTTATATACATCTGTTTTCGTTTTTCGTTACCTAAATCGCAAAGTATGGCGAGTACCTCGTTTTTTGTCATTTTATCACACTCCTGAAGTTTACTCACATTATCACCTTAAAATATCCATAGTATTTTCACCTTGAAATCATTTTAATATATGGTATTTTACTGCCTAAAATATGCTGGATTCTTATCTTCGCGCCTGTTCATTTAAGCTGCTGATTATTCCGGAAAAAATCGTTCCAAGGGTCATTGCCGCCGAACCTCCGGAGCGCCTCCGCCATGTTGACACCGTCGGGAGCCACTGTGTCCAGTTCATCCCACCCGATGGGCATGGACACCCCTGCCCCTTTTCTGGCTCTCAGGGAATAAGGAGCAATGCTGGTAGCGCCTCTGCCGTTTCGAATCCAGTCGATGAAGATCTTGTTGGTGCGCTTGGCCTTTCTGACATTGCTTGTGTAGCGGTCAGGCCACTTCTGCTCCATCACTTGGGCAACGCGCCTGGCAAAATCGTAAAACACATCCCAAGGGGCGGCAGGTTTTAAAGGGACGACCACATGATACCCTTTGCCGCCGCTGGTCTTCAGATACGAATTCAGGGAAAGTTCAGCAAGAATATTCTTCATATCCCGCACACCCTGGCGCACCCTGCTCAGATCCATTCCCTCATCGGGATCCAGATCAAATACCATCAGATCCGGCTTTTCCAGCTCATCTACACGGCTTCCCCAGATATGAAATTCCAGGGTGCCCATTTGCGCTTCGTATATCAGCCCGGTTGGGTTCTCAATATAAAAGTAGTCATCCGTTTCTCCATCACTGGAGGAAACAGGAATTGTGACGATTCCTTGGCTGCCCGGTCCGGGATGCTTCTTATAGAAGCAGGTCTGTGCTATGCCTTTGGGACAGCGGACTATGCTGAGAACCCTATGACTCACATAGGGCAGCATGCGCTCCGCTGTCTTTTCGTAATACCGGATCACATCCCCTTTGGTGATTTCAGGATCGGCAAAGATAACCTTGTCCGGGTTACTAATCTTGATTCCTTCGATGATGAGGCTGTTGGCTTTAGCTTTCATGGGTCTCTCAGCTTCTTTAGCGGATGACTGAAGCTGTGTTCTGTCATCCGCTTTTTCCTCTTTAATATCCCTGGGATTCTTATCGGTCCGCAGGCCTTTGAAGCTTGCCTGCCTTAACAGATTGTCTGCGGTCCATTCGGCAAATTTAATTTCCGCCACCAGTTCAGGTTCAAGCCAAGTGATCTTTTCCTTCGACCTGGGCTTGGGCGCGAGTTGGAAAGAGGGCTCCCTTCTCTGTAGGCCCGCAACTTTTCCCTCAAGCTCTTTCATGTCGGCTTCGCTCAAGCCGGTGCCGGCACGTCCGGCATAGATCAATTCCCCGCCTTCATATACGCCCAGGAGCAGGGAACTTACCCCGCTGGTTTTTCTTTCGGAAAGAGTATATCCTCCGATGACAAATTCCTGCCTTTTATCGCATTTAAGTTTGACCAGTCGCCGTTTCTTGCTCCGCTGTAGGCGGAATCGGCTTTTTTGCCGACGATCCCTTCCAGGCCTGCCTCACAGGACGTGCGGAAACTTTCCTTGCCTTTTCCTCTCACATGCCGGCTGTAGTGGAGGTTTTGGGGGGCATCCTTCAGCAAAGCTTCCAGGGTTTCCTTCCTGTCAATCAGGCGGTGTCCCCGGAGGTCCGCTCCATCCAGAGCCAGGAGATCAAAGACGATATAGGTCAGGTTTTTGGTCTGGGGATTTTTTAGATAGTTCTGCAGTGCCTGAAAATCCGTCTTGCCCGCTGGGTCCGTGATGGCCATTTCGCCGTCCAGAATCATCACCCTATTCGCCGACCCATTCAACGAGGGAAGAGGCGACATCCTGGAACCGCTTTGTATAATCATTGCCGTTCCTGGTGATAAGCCAGACGCTGTTGCCTTCAAGGTGACAATCCGTCAGCATGTGTCATAACGCCTGCTGGATTCCCACTATATGGATTACTCGTAAACGCATCAACCTGATAGATTTTTCTTCTCAAATAAATCCCGCCATCCTTTTGATTATGATATTTACGTTTTATGTGTTTCTCTATTTTAAGAAGTCGATTGTAGTTCCGATACCTAGTCTTTAATATCCAAAAGACTTTCAATCTCTGCTCTTGTCAATATTAATGTTTTCATCAAATCAGCTACTTAATATTTTTCTCAATAAGATAATCTTCAAATTTCTTTAAGCTATCAACAAAATTTACTCTTCCGAATCCCATCCTAAAATATTGTCCTTCATAGGAATAAATTGATGCAGGCAGTAGAAGAACTCCACTCTCTTCAACCAATGTATCGCAAAACTCAGCAATAGGTATTGATATATTCATCTTTATAAAAGCAATTGGCCCTGCCATTGGTCGATTGAATTCAAACAAATTAGGATATTTCGAGAAAAATTCTTCAGCAATTTTGATGTTACTTTTAATAATACTAACATTTTTTTTCAATATATCATTACTGTGCTTTAAGGCAACTATAGAGAGGAATTCAGAAGGTCCACTACAGCAAATACTTGTGTAATGTTTCATTTTAATGAGTTGTTTATTAAGCTCTTGATCTCTAGTTGCCAACCAACCTATTCGAAGCCCGGCTAAACCGTACGCTTTTGACATAACGCCAAGGGAAATACCTTTTTCATAGCAATCAGCAAGCCAAGGTCTCTTAACCCCATCTAATTCAACACCTTTGTAAACTTCATCGCAAAATACATAAATATCATGCTTCTTTGCAATTTCTACAATTGATTCAATTTCTCCTTTATTAAAAGTATATCCTGTTGGATTGTTTGGGCTATTAAGCGCAATGAGCTTTGTGTTTGGCTTGATTAATTTCTCAAGCTTTGTGATATCCATTACCCAACCATTTTCACCTTGTTCTATAGACCACTTTGAAACTTCACATCCGATGGCATTTGCTACTTCGAAAAGTGACTGGTATATAGGAAACTGACTGATAACATGATCTTCCTTGTTCAGTAAAACATTCATAAAGTTAAAAATAGGTTCTTGTGCGCCAGCATGAACGATGATGTTTTCTGGAGTCATCGTCGTATATAAATCCGCTATAACCTTTCTAAGTTCTGGATTTCCTGGCACCTCAGTATAGCCAAGCCCTTCACCTAAAAATGTTTCTTTTGAACCAGGTTCAAGATCTAGCAGCTCATTGATTGTCATCGTTGCGCAATCTGATTGCGTCAGTAAATAAGGTGCAGTAAATTCGTGTTTTCCAAAAAACACTTCCAACTTAAAATCATTAATTTTCATAAGACACCTAACCTTTCTTGAATCTATATCATTATGCACTATACTCAATACAAAAGCTCCAACCAATTTTAAATATTTATCCAACCATTTACAGGTGAGGTGAACATTATGTCTACACCACTGAAAAAAAAAATAGACATCATATTCAACGCACAGGCAATTTCTCCTTCAAGCGATTACTTTTCCCTGCCCCATACGGAAAAGGAGCGCTCCTTGCGCGACATGGGTTTTTCTGGTCTCTGTCCTTGACAGCCTGCTGCAATTCCAATTTGGTCATGCTTTCGACATCATGCTCCGCGATAAACTCATCCCGCTCCTCTTCCGGGATCCCAAGAAGGATGAGCGCCTGGGTGTAGGTCAAATTCGTCACCAGTGACG
>JGI24731J21663_1001108_pt1 | contig 23061 bp, 17 predicted proteins | sample EPASupsiteHSE605_FD_21663 | JGI IMG/M metagenome (IMG submission 21663) | reverse complement strand
GCATTACGAGAATTTCGCCATGAGCGCCGATGCCTGGGCCTCGATGAAAACCGAATTCCCCAACATCAAGGTCATGACCTTCCCCGAGCCGGTCCTTGCGGCGATGAAAAAGGCCTCGGACGAGGTCCTGGGCGAATATGCCGCCAAAGATCCTTTCTTCAAAGAGGTACTCGATTCCCAGATGGCCTTCATGAAAAAGGCCCGGCAATGGACCAATATGTCGGAACTGTATTACCTGCAGGAATCGGCTAAAGTCGTTAAATAACCGGAGTGCGCATCGCTTTGCCCGCCGTCCATCTCCCGGCCACGAGATGGACGGCTTTTTTTTATCGCCGAGTTGTTCGTGCTGGCGGAATGGAAGTGACGAAACGAGGCCGGATCGGCCTTAGGTCGAATTTAACCGTTTGATGGGTTGAGCTTCTGGGGGAGAAGCAACTATGCTACTGAAAATTGAGCGTTTTTTTCAAGGAGTCAGCCGCCTTCTCGGCAGGGTGCTGGCTGTCGTCTTCCTGTTGATGACATTGAATGTCTTTTTCGATGTCGTCATGCGCTATTTCTTTCGGAACAGCTCGGTCGGGATGCAGGAGATGGAATGGCACCTGTTTGCCGTCATCATTCTGTTCGGGGTCTCGGTTGCCCTGCTGGAGGAGGGACATGTCCGGGTCGATTTTCTCTACGACCGCTTTCCGGTCAGGAAAAAGGCGTTGATCAACATTGTCGGCACCGTTTTTTTCCTCACCCCGCTCGCCTGCCTCATCTTCTTTGGCTCCCTTGAATTTGTCCGTGATTCCTACAACATAAAAGAGATATCGGAGAATCCCGGCGGTCTACCCTATCGCTATGTGATCAAGGGGATGATCCCCTTGTCCTTTGCCGTCCTCATTTTTACCGCCATCGGTTACACGGTAAAAAACATCAATCTCTACCGGCAGGGTGAGCAACCGCACATCCTGAGCGACAGCACAGGGGAGGAAAGCAAATGACCGGTATCATCATGTTTTTTGCCGCCCTGCTGATGCTGGGCATCGGCTATCCGGTGGCCTTCACCTTTGGCTCGATTTCCATCTTTTTCGGTGTTATCGCCGCCATGGTGGCTGTGGCGCCGGATCTCAGTCTTGCGGCTATTTCAAGTGAATTCCTGCGGATGTTCTCGATGATGCCCTTCCGGGTCTATTCGATCATGAACAACACCATCCTGATGGCCATCCCCCTCTTCATTTTCATGGGTATCGTGCTTCAGCGATCGCAACTGGCCGAACGACTGCTCGAGGCCATGGGTACGCTGTTCGGTCGGGTCCGGGGCGGCATCGCCGTCAGCACTGTCCTGGTCGGTGCCCTCCTGGCCGCCTCCACCGGCGTGGTCGGGGCCTCGGTGGTAGCCATGGGGGTCATCTCCCTGCCGGTCATGCTCAAGTACGGCTACTCCAAACCCCTGGCCACCGGTACTATCTGCGCCTCCGGCACCTTGGGGCAGATCATCCCGCCCTCTGTCATTCTGGTCATCCTCGGCGACGTCTTTCAATTGCCGGTCGGCGATCTGTTCGCGGCTGCCTTTGCCCCCGGATTTGGCTTGGTGGGTGCCTATATCGTGTTCATTCTCATCTGGGCCTTTCTCAAAAAAGATGTGGCCCCGGCCATGCCGCCCCAGGAAGGGACCCGGTTGACCAACTTCGGCCATGCGCTCACCGCCATCATTCCGCCGTTCACCCTGATCTTGCTGGTCCTGGGTTCGATTTTTGTCGGTATCGCCACCCCAACCGAATCGGCAGCGGTCGGCTGTGTAGGCGCGGTGGTCCTGGCGGCCATGTACCGGAAACTGAACTGGACTATCATAGAAGAGTCGGCAATCGAAACGGTCAAGGTCGCGGCCATGGTCTTTGCCATCCTCATCGGCGCCACCGCCTTTTCGATGGTCTTTCTCTATAGCGGTGCCGACCGCATCGTCGAAGAAATCATGCTCGGTCTCCCCGGCCAGAAATGGACCTTCCTCTTCCTGGTGATGTTGATCATCTTCATCCTCGGCTTTTTCATCGATTTTTTCGAGATCACCTACATCGTCGTGCCGATCATCAAGCCGGTCGCCGAGGTCATCGGCCTCGATCCGCTCTGGTTCGCCATCCTCATCGCCATGAACCTGCAAACCTCTTTCCTCACCCCGCCGTTCGGCTTTTCCCTTTTTTATCTGAAAGGCTGCTGTCCGCCGGAGGTCCGGACGGTCGACATCTATCGCGGCGTGGTGCCTTTCATCATTCTTCAGGTGCTGGTGCTGTTCACGCTGGCCGTCTTTCCCGAATTGTACGGGATGAGATCAGGACATTAACAGCCTGTAATTTCATAAAAAAATGAAATGGTCACGAAGAATATGAAGCGTTGCGCCTCCATTGTCTTGGTTCTGACCGCCTCTTTCCTGGCTGCTTCCTCCCTGTTCGCGGCGGAGGCGAAAAAAGTCCACTGGAATCTGGCGACCACCTGGAACAGCACCCTGACCCCGCTCTCCACCCCACCGCTCCAGGTGGCGCAGATGGTCAGCGACATGACCGGCGGCAACTTCGTCATCAAGGTGGAGGGGGCGGAAAAACACAAGGCGCCGCTGGAGATCCTCGACATGGTCAAGGGCGGCCAGTTTGAGATGGGCCACACCGCCTCCTACTACTGGAAGGGCAAGGACGCTGCCACCGCCCTGTTCACCACCGTGCCCTTCGGCATGACCGCCAGCGAACAGGGGGCCTGGCTCTATTACGGCGGTGGCCTGGAGTTAATGCAGAGATGCTACGACAAATTCGGGGTCTATTCCCTGCCCGGCGGCAACACCGGCGTGCAGATGGGTGGCTGGTTTCGCAAGGAAATCAAGTCACTGGATGACCTCAAGGGACTGAAGATGCGCATCCCCAGCGTGGCCGGCGAGGTCTTTGCCAAGCTCGGAGTCAACGTCGTCAATATCGCGCCGGGCGAACTGTACACCGCGCTCGATCGCGGCGCCATCGACGCCCTGGAGTGGGTCGGCCCGGGCATGGACATCAAGATGGGCTTCCACAAGATCGCCCCCTATTACTATGCCGGCTGGCACGAGCCCGCCTCGGACATGCAGTTTTTAATCAACAAGAAAGCCTTTGACGCCCTGCCGCCGGAATACCAGGCTGTTCTGAAATCGGCCATCAAGACAGCGAGCGCCGACATGTACTTCGACAATTTCGCCCAGAGCGCCTGGGCCTGGACAACCATGAAGACCGAATTTCCCAACATCAAGGTCATGACCTTCCCCGAGCCGGTGCTTGCGGCCATGAAGAAGGCCACCGACGAGGTGTTGAATGACTATGCCGCCAAGGACCCCTTTTTCAAGGAGGTGTTGGATTCCCAAAGGAACTTCATGCGATCGGCCCGCGAATGGACTAGGATGTCCGAGCAGTATTACCTTCAGGAATCGGAGAAGGTGAACAAGTGATTCGTATGTCCCTGGATGCTTTGGCGGCCACGATCAGTGTTTTTGTCGTCCCGAATAAGGCGAGGAATCTCAAGTTCGGAACGGCTTTTGGGGGGCGCCATATCGGCAATCATGGTGCACGCCTTGTGATGCAGGAGCGCTGAAAAATGGTTTCTGCTCAATATTCGCCATTTTTTCATTGCTCTTACGACCAACGACGAATATCGTTCATTGTTTGATTTGCAAAAGGATTTTTCAGGAAAACCGGAGGCCATGAAGGATATGGCCGAAACCGTTCGCAAGCGGAAAATAAAAAAACGAAGATCCGCACCGCGGCTCTTGTTCGCTTGAATGGAAGATTGCTCAACTCCTTCTATCATTTCGGAATATCATGGGGATCGTCAATCAATTAGTTGATTTCACCATAAATATAAACAATCACTTAACCCTGCTCGTGGATAACCACGGCGTGTTGGTGTACGGCCTCATCGCCTCCATTATTTTCTGTGAGGTCGGCCTGGTGGTCGCTCCTTTTTTACCGGGAGATTCGATGTTATTCGCCATCGGCACCCTCTGTGCAAGCGATGCCATGGACCTGCAGATTGTCCTGATCCTTTTTCCGATCGCCGCAGTCCTGGGGGACAATTTCAACCGTCTCATGGGAATCTGGTTCGGCCACAAGGCCTTTGCCGGCAAACATGGGCGGTTTTTCAATCAGGAAAATCTGAACAGAGCGCACGACTTTTTTGAGAAGTACGGAACCAAGGCGGTGACACTCTGCCGCTTCATCCCCTTTCTCCGCACCTATGTCCCTTTTGTGGCCGGCATGGCCGAGATGCGATTACGCGTATTCTTCCCCTTCAGTGTCCTGGGCGGAACGGGATGGGTCGCGGTTTGTGTTCTTGCCGGTTATTTCTTCGGTAACCTCGAATTGTTCAACCGTTATTTTTAGTTCGCGCCTCCGGGTGCACTCCCTTCGCAGGCCTTCTTCCTTCCTCCTTGCGTGATGGCGACTGGACGTTGCCGCCCCCCCTATTCAAAGCATTCCACCGGTAACCATGTCATTGCCCGGCTTCCCGCAGGTTCCGCCGGCGATCGAGTGCGGCTGATACACCTCAATCACTCCGGCCTCGGGCATGCGAATAATATTGATAATGTTCTGTGAATACCAAAAGCCCGCCTGTCGCCCGTCGGGGGTGAGGATGACGCCGCCGCGATACTCGCAACCAGGTCCGTAGTGTTCGGTCCGGTACCACTGCAGCCACCCGTTCAACATCTGCCCGGTCAGGTCGACCTGCGCCCAGACCCTGGTACGAAGGGCAAACTGCTTATTGATGGCGATGATGGAATCGGGAGCGGTGAAGGAGCCGAGATAGTAATAGGCATGATCCGGAAGGACCGTGCCCGACTCGAACACCTGTTGAGCCGCCGGATCAATCTCCCATTTCCCGCCCGGAGGGCCGGCGGCGCAGCCAGCCAGAATGGCGAGACCCAAGAGTACGGGCATTAAATGAACGAATAGGGCTGACCGCATAGGGGTACCTCACTGATTTGAGAACATCTTGATTATTTTACCATAATGCTGAGAGAAGCAACGGGAAAGCACAAACACTTCCCGTTGTGCCAGAGGATTGCCATGGTGGAGAAGAATAATTCATGCGCTCATCGAGCTGAACTCGATTTTTTCCTGTTTCACAAACATTCCTCATATTTTTTCCTTTTTTTCGGAATTTAGCCGTATGCAATTCAGTCCGCGCAAAAACAAGCCTTTTCCATACCATCAAGGGGTAAAAAAAAATCCTTATTATCGGAAATTGAAATATTTTTATCTTAGTAAGAGAACGCTTTTATCGTAAATTTTTTCCTGAATTCCGAAATAATTTTCAAAAAAATATCTTCCCTCGCTGGACGCAAGATGCAGCTTGCGAGAGGGAACAAACAATTTTCAGGAGAAATTCCCATTATTCATTGGATAATCAGAGCAAGTTACAAAATACCACACAGTGAGAGCAAGTTCAGACCGCCCCAGGCTTGCCATAGAATGGCAACTTACTTTTTTACTGAAATTCTATCCTACTCTCATAACTATTTTTATTTCTTAATATTTTCACCAAAAGCGAACCTTCATGGGAATGTTGGCGTATTTTTTGCGAGAACGCATCCAAGAGGTCAAGAAAACGGATAAACCACCAACAAGGGAGGCGGGCCATGACTGGTAAAAGAAAGAGAGGCAAAAGGATAAACAATCCAGTGACCATTGCCTGGACCCGGCGTCAAGTCCTGAAAGCTGGCCTTATTGGTGCAGCAGGCATGCTTTTTCACCAACAGTTGAGACTTCCCAAGGTCTTTGCAGCGGAGATTCCCGGCGGCACGCTCTCTCCTGGTGCGGTACCCAAGTTCTCAACCCCCATGCTGATCCCGCCGGTTATGCCGAAGGCCGGTGTCATCAAACAAAAGGGGGGTAAGGATGCCGACTATTACGAGATTTCGGTTAAGCAGTTCTCGCAACAGATCCTGCCGGCAGGGCTTCCGCCCACAACCGTTTGGGGTTATGGTTCGATCAATGGTGCCGGCAGCAAAAACCCGTTACTACTCCACAATGCACCGTCGCTCACCATCGAGGCCAAATGGAACCGGCCCGTCCGCGTCAAGTGGATCAATGATTTGAAGGATGCCGCCGGTAACTTCCGGCCGCATCTCCTGCCGGTGGACCCGACGCTCCATTGGGCCAATCCGCCAGGAGGACTCACGGCAAGAGATACCCGCCCCGTATTCTCCTCTACCCCCGGCCCCTATACCGGCCCGGTCCCCATCGTCACCCATGTCCATGGCGCCGTCGGTGTTGGTGATGAAAGCGATGGCTACCCCGAGGCCTGGTTCCTGCCGGCGGCAAACAACATCCCTGGGGGTTATGCCACTGAGGGAACCTGGTACGACTTCTTCGCGGGCAAGGCGGCAAACAACTTCGGTGTCGCCTGGGGGCCGGGATTCGCCACCTTCCAGTACCCGAACCTCAACCGCGCCTCGACCATCTGGTACCATGATCATACGCTCGGCATGACCCGACTGAACGTGTATGCCGGACCGGCGGGCTTCTACATTATTCGTGGCGGTCCGGACGACACCGTACTCGACAGCCGAACCGGGCTTTCTGCCGTGCTTCCCGGACCGGCACCGAAGGAAGGGGATAAATTCCCGCCGAACAAAACCTACTACGAAATCCCGATCGCCATTCAAGATCGTTCGTTCAACACGGACGGATCGTTATTTTACCCCGACTCCAGGGAGTTCTTTGATGGCCTCGTCGGTGATCTCATTCCCACGGGCGAGTTCTCCCCCATCTGGAACCCCGAGTTCTTCGGCAATTTCATCATGGTCAACGGCAACACCTGGCCGTTCCAGACCGTGGAGCAACAACGCTACCGATTCAGGGTGCTCAACGGCTGCCAATCACGGTTCCTGATTCTGGACTTCTCGCAAATTCCGGGTGTTGAAGTGTGGGCCATCGGCAACGAGGGAGGCTACCTGGCCGCGCCGGTGAACATCAGCGCCAACCATGGCAACCGGCTGTTGCTCGGACTTGCCGAACGGGCCGACATAATCGTCGACTTCACCAATGTACCAACGGGAAATTATGTCCTGGGCAACGTTGGGCCGGACGAACCATTTGGCGGTGGCGTTCCAGGGACCGACTTCGCAGTGGCCGATCCGCTGAGCACCGGCCAGGTGATGCAATTCCGGGTCGTGCCCATGCCAGCCGGCGCAGTTGATCCCACGACTCCGCCTGTGTTTCTGCAACTGCCCGCCATCACTCCACTGCCGGTGGCCTCGGTCACCCGGCCATTGGCGCTCATCGAGATGATGGGGATGGGACAGGATGGAAGCGGAAACATGATAGAGGGACCGGTCGAGGCCCTCCTCGGGACGGTTGATGCCGATGGGGTTTGGATGGAACGGATGTGGATGGATCCCCTTACCGAGAACCCCGCCGTCGGCGCGGTCGAGATCTGGGAGATCTACAACACCACCGGCGACGCCCATCCGATGCATGTACATGAGGTCGTTTTTGAGGTTGTCAACCGCGAAGGCTTGATACTCGATCCTCTGACAGGAGAGGTCGCTTCGCCTCTAGGACTTGATGGCGCGATAACGCCGCCCGAACCGTGGGAAACAGGGTTCAAGGACACCGTTATCGCCTATCCCGGGCAGGTTACCCGTATTAAAGCGCGGTTTAACAATCCCGGACAGTACGTCTGGCATTGTCACATTGTCGAGCATGAAGACAACGAGATGATGCGCCCCTATAGGATAGGGCCGCCTCAGCCGGGAGAACCCGGAAGTATGTAGATTTTTTGTTTAAAAATAAAAGTCCTTGTCTGAAGGCACCGGACACAAGGTAAAGAAAAGTCCCAAAAACGACTCATTGCCTCCCCCCCGAATACGTTGTTCCCGCAACGCACGGCAGGAAAGACAATGAGTCGTTTTCATACGTCATGCCATCATGCCCAGGCAGAGAGCAAGGCAAGCTCTCACTGCATCGAATGCAGGCCGATCATATTGCCTTCCGTGTCAAACGCCAAGGCGATGAAGCCGTACTGGCCGATGGAGAATTTCTCCTTAAAGAGACGCCCGCCATTGGCCACCACCCGTCCAGCCTCGACGGCGCAATCCGCACAGGCAAAGTAGACCAAGGTACTGTTGCCGCCGGAAGGGACCCCTTCCATTTTCACCAGCGAACCGGCAGCGCCTGGGCTGTTTTCCTGCATCGGAAAGGCCCACATCTCCATGCCCGGGCCTTCCAACTGCACCAAGCGCACCTGGAACACGGATTCATAGAATGCCTTTGCCCGTTCCATGTCCTGCACATACATTTCAAACCAGATGACCGGATTCGTTATCATGGCCTTCTCCCTGGGTTGAGTTATCTGCGAACTTCCATATATGCACGTTCATGATGACACGCACCAGAACTCGCGCCGGTCTTCATGATGAAAAGAAAATAAGCAGTGCGGTTCTGTTGCCAAGCGGTATTCCTTGGGCTGCCACAACCGGCGCCAGGACACCCTTCTCTGCGTCAGATCAAGAGGATACCCGGGAGAGGCACACCCCACACAACCGTCTGACCGCCAGCAACGCCGAGACNATCGCACGAGAGGTGTCATGCTCCCGAGCACAGGCAATCCGTCACGACGCCATATCCCGCCTGACTTCATTAACCAGGCATTGATACAGCGCTTCCTTCCGCTCTGGATCCAGATCAAGAAACTCTGCCGCAAAGCGCTCCTCCTCAAGCGAAACCACCTTCGCCTTCAGGACAAAGTGCGACCGCTCTTCCGCCTCCCGGTACAGCGAAACGGCCAGGGACAGATCCTGATCGATGGCCAGCGCCGTCGTCTCGCCCTGCACGGTGCAGGCACTTGTTGAAATATCGACAAGCTGCCCCATCCTCTTCTCCGAACCGATCTCGTATTCGACCTGCCGCCGATGGATCTGGAAGCAGAGGGCTTCCGGCTCGGCCGGTTGGAGGAGCAGTTCCTCGGCCTCCTGAAGCGAGGAAACATATATCGGCTTATAGCAGCGGAATTTCGTGGCGATGCCGAGCAACTGCCGCAACACAATGTTCGTTCCGCCCACAATCCGGACAACCCTGCCCACCCTGTTGGCCACCAGATAATCCATAATCTTCTTGAAGGTGCCGATACCGCTCAAATGGCCGATGGTGCAACGGGAGAGATCGGTAATGACATCGAATCCGGGTTTGAGGTCGGCGACGCAAAAACGGATATCGGTATAGACCTTTTTCAGCTCTGTCTTGGTGACGGTCGAACCGATGGTGACCATCAGCCTGTTCTTTTTGAGATCAGCCGTCACCTTGGAGTGCTGCTGCTTATTGACCATCAACCCATACTCGACTGATTTTACAAGACAAAAAAACAGAATTTCTTCTCTACCCCCTCATTGTATAGGGAATCCTCTCTTCAGTCCAAGCAAATTCATCTTTTTCCCGTAAAGCGATGGAGGCGGACAGAGGGGTTGTGCAATGGCGGAAGGATTGCGTCGAAATCTATCTTTCCAGACGCGATGATAGCGGTTGCAGGGCGGGAAGATGTGCCCGGCAAAGAGTCGGGACCGGTCTTGACCTCTCCGCGGTCAGGACTTGCTGGTCGAGGGCTCGCTGACCACTTCGAGCATAACGAGCGCATTGCCGGTCTTCTTGAGCCCGACCTGGGCAGCCGCTGCGGCCGACAGATCGATCACATGACCAGCCCGTCGCGGGCCGCGGTCGTTGATGCGCACTTCGACCGATTTGCTGGTGCGGAGGTTGGTGACCCGCACGGTCGTGCCCAGGGGAAGCGACCGATGGGCAGCGGTTAACTGCTTCTGGGAGAAGGGCTGGCCGCTGGCCGTCTTGCGGCCGCTCAGTTTGTCGGAATAAACGGCAGCCAACCCCTGCATCGATTTTGTCGATTTAGCGGCGGTCGTTGCGGGTGGGGCAATGGATTTGGATCGGGTGAGCGATGGTTTTGCTGCCTTGGTTGAGGGGGCGGCGGTGAGCGATTGCGCAAGGGAAAATTCGAGCATCGCCAAGCCGATCATCACAATGAAAACAAGCTTGGTGGTTTGCATAGGGTCTTTCTCTCCTTCAAAAGTCCAGGATCGTTTTTTTGCCAGAGGAGTAAAAATAACAGAATTTCCATACATTGCAACACAAACCTCCTTCACGGCCCTGGCCGTCCGGGAAAAGGTACCGGAAAAACAGAACAATTTTTCACCGCTGCCGGCGTTCTCAAGGCGTGTTCTCCAACGCTGCACGTCGGGAAAAAGAGGGCACAACAAGACCGATTGGAAGAGAAAAACGATGGCATGCACCCGGCCGGTCAGGCCCGTACCGAGATCCGAAGACACCGCCCCCCGGTCCCGGCGAGTGGCCAGCGGGTTGGCTGCGGTTTTTTGATGCTGAAACATCACGAGGGGAAGGTGATCCTCTCTCCTTCCCCCCGTGATGGTGTGGTTCCTTGACCGCCCCTTGCGCAGGAGACGACAGGACTGCTATTCGATCGATCAGCGTTTGGTCTTGGCAGTGGCAATGTTCGAATAGGTGGAGGTGGCCGTGCTCTTGAACGCCTGCACGCGGTACGAATAGGAGGTGTTGGCCGTCAGCCCGGAACTGGCATAGCTGGTGCTGTTGGCCCCCAGGGTGGCAATGCGGGTCCAGGTGGTACCGCCGCTCAACCGCTCGACGTAATAACCGGTTTCGCTGGTGGCCGCATCCGTCCACTTGAGGTTGATCTGGGTCTTGGAAACCGCCCGGGCACTGAGCTGGGTCGGGGCGGCCGGGGTATTGTCCTGCACGGTGATATGGACGGTGGCCGAGGAACTGAATCCCTCGACATCGGTCACGGTCAGCTCGGCGGTATAGGTGCCGGGGATGGTATAGACGGCTGTCGGATTCGCCTCCATCGAGGTTGTTCCGTTGCCGAACGCCCAGGAATAGTTCAGGCTGCCGCCATCGGGGTCCTGCGAGCCTGTTGACGAGAATTGCACCGTTAAGGGAGCGTAGCCGCCGGTGGGATTGGCCGATGCAACCGCAACCGGGTAGCCGGACTGGGGCACGGTGCCGTTGATGGCGTAGATACCGATGCTGCCATAATCCGAATAGCCGGTATTGAGCGGGCTGCCGGCGCCGGCGCCTTCGACGGCGAGGAAATAGGCGCCTGCCGCCATGCCGCTGAGATTGAAGGAGGCGGCCAGGGAATCGGCCGGCTCGCTGACCGCCACGGCGTCGCCGTTGCCGTTATAGAGCGTGGCCTTGACGTTGAGGTTGGGGGAACGGGAATCGACGCCGATGTTGATGACAAAGGTACCGCTGCCGGCATTGAACTTGAACATATCGACATCGGCGCTCCGCTCGATCAGTCCGTTCACCAGGAACTGGCCGGCGGGGATAGGCGACGCCGTGGCGAAATCGTTGCCGTAATCGTCGGCGATGGAGGGGATATTGTAGGCGGCGGTGATCTTGACGAGATCGTCCTCGGTGTTGTTGGCATCGGCGTATTCGCCCTTGCTGAACTGCACCACCGGCTTGTAGTAGCCGACGCCCATGATGGGCGCCCAGCCATCGACCCCGGTGCCGTGGCCCTGGTAATAGCCGACCGTGCTCGTGCCGTCGTGATAGAGGTCAAGGGTATGGCCGACCTCATGGCTGATCGCCTCGGCCACGTATTTCTCGTTGCCGCTGCCGAGGTTGTTGGCAAAAACGAAACAGGGGGTGTCCGAGTTCCAGTCAAAGGAGCCGATATAGGCCACGCCGCCATAACCGGAGGTGCTGTACCAGTCGGTGCTCGCACCACCGATGGCGACCCGGATGCCGTACTGCATGTCGGCGGAGGTGGTCTTGCGCAGTCCCTCCACGCCCGGATCCTCGGTGGTCACGTCGACGTCGAACGGGGCGTAATCCTCCGCCACCCGCTGCCAGATGTACTGGATGCGCTCAAGCTCGGTTGAGCTGAAAGTGGCCGGATTGCCATCGAAATCATAGGCCGGGGTCACAAAGGTGCTGTCNCCGTCCTTGATGTCCTTCCAGGAGGTGCCGGAGGTGGTNTGGCCGTTGAAATCCAGATAGATCTTCTTGGTGGCGGAGGGGCGGCTATGGAGGNCAAAGGTCTGCTCCACCGGGACGAGGGCCTCCTGGCTCACACTCCCCTCGGTGACCGCAGGGGCCANGGCCGGATCGGGGGTGTGCGAGTCGGCGAAGAAGANGCGGCCTTGGCGGTCCACCCAGAGGTCGCGGTCCGCGCGCAACCGTTCGGCCAGTTTCTCCGCGGTCATGCCGTAATGATTGGCCACGCCCGGCAGCTTGTCGGCAAGCCGCTGGATGGCCTCTTCGCCGCGAATGGCGCGGTCCAGCGCCACGGCGGGAAGCGGCGGACGGTTGGGACGGAAATCTTGACCAAAGGCCGGACCCGTGAAGGCCACGGCCCCGAGGAGGAACAGGGATACCAAATGCTTCCAGTGCATAAAGGCCACCTTGATTGAAGGTTATGGGTGATCGCTTGTCAGCGCAGTCGACAGAACCGGGCGCGACATCATCCGCCCCGGAGAGAACGAGCGGACGACATGCACTATCGTACAACGAAATTGACCGCAGGTGCAATTTCAAAATCGAAAGCCATCGCCAGGTGGATAGCCAGCGTTTCGGCCCCCCTGACGGCCCTCGGCAACAAGGTACTTCATCAACCTGTTGAAATATAAGTATGTTAATGCCTATCCGGATGACGTTGTCCTCCACCGACAGGAGGTCCCTGATGTCGACACCTCCCTTGAAGAAGGCAGGTTTCAGCCAGGGAAAACAAAACATCGCTCTGTGCGACCAAAGGGGGAGAACTCCGGCCCTGATTTGAGGCCAATGTCGGTTCGGATACCCATGGCACGGGTTCCGGTTGCACTGCAAGGAAGGGGGGCAATTCGAGCCAGGGGTTCTCCCCGTTTAGAGGGTGCTTTTTGCGGAGGAGAGAGTTACTCGGGGACGATGGAGCCCGGCTGCTGGGTTCGACGGACGGATCGGCCCAGCGGTCGGGCAGCCCTCTCGCAGGGGCGCAGTGGAGAACATGAACCTAACCCAATGAAACACAACGCAAAACAAGGGATCAACCCACCCTGCCCCGCGCTTCACACGCCTGCTCGCGGGGGGCGACCTTGGCCAGTTCGGCCAGTTCCTCGGCGAGCAGATCGAGGAGATCATCCACCGAGATGATGCCGGCGAGCCCGCCGTCCTGGCTGACCACCGGGATACGGCGGATGCCGTGGGCCCGCATCAGCCGGATGGTCTCCACCACCCCCTCGGTCTCGGGCACACTGATGAGCCGCGGTTTCATGATATCCCCTGCGGTGCACTCCTGAACCGACAAGGCAGGGGCAACGATCTTGATCACGATATCCCGATCGGTGACGATGCCGACCGGCACCCGCTTGCCCTCGGTCTCGTCCACGACCACCAGGTCGCCGACATGGTACTGGCGCATGAGTTTGGCGACCTCGACGATATTGGTCGTGCGGGTGGCGAAGACAACTTCCCGGTTGCAGAATTCTCCGATAGGCATGACAGGTTTCCTCCGGAAGAAGGGGAGAGACGGACGCTTGCGACCAGGGGCGATAGCCGCGGTGTCGATGCGAAAAATACGGGGCTGCCGGGAGAAAAGCAATGGAGGGAATATGCAGAGAAAATGGACAGGAAAACTATCCATTCGAGGGGATGCCGACGACGACGTGTGATGAAAACGCGACGCAGGAGCGTCCCGGCTGCGTTCCCACGCTGGAGTATGGGAACGATCAAAAAACATCCCAGGTTGTAAAGATGCTGGCCCCGCCGGGACACTGCTTGCGAAGGTGAGCGAAATCCGGGGACGGCGGGTGCCCTTGCCGCTGAGCCGGGCGGCGGGGTGCGGAACCGGAGCAAAGGGGCGAACTGTCTGAGCTTAGCGAGCGCCGGTTGGTCAAGCCAACCCGCTGTTTGCCCCGCCGGTTGCGCAGCTCGGCGGTCGGGTTCGTCTCAGCGGCCGGGCTGCCCTTTCTTTAGTGGTGTGGCGCAGACCACACGACGGGTTCTTTTCTTTGGGCACGCAAAGAAAAGAACGCCCCTCCCGCAGGGAGAACGAGGTTAATTGTTACAGCAGACGGTTAGAAAGAAATGTTGTGAAGAGTAACGCTTCTGTGGTTGGTGACGCAGGAGCGTCAGAGTTCCGTTCCCACGCTGGAGTGTGGGAACGATCAAAAACTATCCATTCGAACATGCCGCTGCCGACGTGACGGAAACGCCCCTGCGAACCTCGCGCGTGAGGAACCGGAAGTCCGAGGAGAGGAACCAATCGTGGTGCGTGGAATGCGCCCTACTCGGCTGCGTTCCCACGCTGGAGCATGGGAACGATCAAAAAACAGCCCAAATTGCGAAGACGTCCGCCCCGGCGGGAGGTTGGTTTGATGGATGGGGATCGTCCGGGGATGGTGGGCGCCCTTGCCGCTGAGCCGGGCGGCGGGGTGCGGAACCGGGAGAAGGGGCAAACTGTTTGAGCGCAGCGAGTTTTTGCCCCGCCGGTTGCGCACCCCGGCGACCGGGGTCGTCTCAGCGGCCGGGCTGCCCTTTCTTTTGGTTCTTTTCTTTGGGCACGCAAAGAAAAGAATGCCCCTCCCGGCGAGGGAGAACATACTCGATTGTTACAGCAGACGTTCGAGAGGGATTTGGATGGGGATTTCTGCTCGATGACGCGGGAGCGTCAGGGCTGCGGTCCCACGCTGGAGCGTGGGAACGATCAAATGCATCCTACCCGGCTGGTTAGCAGTATATTGTTTTTCATAAGTCCATATCATAGACGTTCTTTGTATTGAAAATTGATTTTAGTTGGCTTTCATTAAAAATATGTGTTTTATATTCTTGTATGATAGTAGGCTTCGCATCATCATCGTTTGTAAAATCAATTTGTACATACAGAAATGTATACTTATTATTTTCGTGCCTGATTCCGATAGTATGTTTTTGCAACAGACCTTTTAACTTGTCTAGTATTTTTTTGTTTTTTATGAAATTTTCTTCGATATTTGACTTTTCTTTTAATGGATGTTGTGCATGTAGATTTTTACCGCAAATATTATAAGCACTCACAAAGTCCTCTTGAGATAGTGCGTTTTCATAACCAACAGGGATTAGGATTGGTTGGTCGCCATCCTTACTCGGAGGAAATACATAACTTGGGAATGGGTAAAAAATTGTGGTTTTTTTATTAAGTGCTTCGATAATTTTAGTTGGATGCCATTCATTTTTTTCTTTATGATTTAGTTTTTCATTATTAACCAATACAGATAGATAAGCAATTAGTTCTAAAATCTTTCTTATTTGAAGTGATGTCGATTCTATAAAAACCAGATTCTTTTCATTAGAGAGAACTTTAGCAGAAAACATCCTTTCCCGTATTTCTTTCACAATAAATAAATATTGTTCTTTGGAAAAATTGTGCATCTAGAAGATTTTCCTTGTTGCTAAAGTATGAATAGGCCAATTTTGATTCCAAAACATCGGCCCAACACCACGCCTCATTTCCAGCCAGACTATTCGATTTTATTAGATTATATCCCCACGTATTCCACCGTCCCAACCAAAGAACAAAGCCGAAAGACAAAGATTAGTTGCATCGCCAGTGCGAATCGGCACGTTTTACCGCCCCTCCCCATCACGAACACTTCGAATACCCACAATCCCGACACACCTCGCACCCCTCCTCAAACACCAACTTGCCGGTGCACTCCGGGCACACCGAAGCAAATCCATGCTGGGTCGCGGCCATGAACGACTTCAACAACTTGCCCAATTGGGCCGGCAAATCGAGCATGTGGCCTGAAGACCGATCCAACTGCTTGATGATCTCGTCCATGGGGATCTGGTAGCGCAGGGCCAGGGACACCAACCGGCAGGTGGTGGTCCACATGGTGGACTTGTCCTTCAGGTCCACCCGGTTATCGAAGGGGAACTTGGCGAAGACCTCCATCGGTTTTTCGTCCTCGTCGAAGCAGACGATCAGGTAGATGGTCTCCTGGTTGATGTCCTTGAGGCGGTAGCGCTTGGCGCTAAGCACATCGGGCAGGGTCGCCTTCTGGAACAGGCCATCGCCGGAGACCGTCGCGGTCTTGTCCGGGCTGGCGGCCACGGTGTTGAGCACCTGATGATCGCGGGAGCCGTCGCGGTAGACGGTCAACCCCTTGCAGCCGAGATCGAAGCCGAGCATGTAGGAGGTGCGCACATCCTCCTCGGTGGCCGAGGCGGGCAGGTTGATGGTCTTGGAGATCGAGGAGTCGACCCCGTGCTGCTGGAGGATGCCCTGCATGCGGATATGCTGTTCCGGGGCGATGTCCTGGGCGGTGCGGAAGATCTCCTGCCACTTGACCGGGATTTCGGCGTGACCGATGACCGTGCCGCTGGTGGCCACCTTTTCCATCAGCCCGGCGGAATAGAAGCCCTCGGCCCGGGCCACCCGCTCGAACAGCTTGTTGACCATCAAGAGCCGGTCGCCGTCCATGACGTTCTTGATCATGACGATGGAGAAATAGGGCTCGCAGCCCGAGGCGCAGTCGGCGATCATCGACACCGTGCCGGTGGGCTGGATCGAGGTCAGGGCGGCGTTGCGCCGGGCCGGATAGGTGTTGATCGCCGGATCGTAGGCCGGAAACGGCCCCTTCATCGCCGCCAGCTCGATGGAAGCGGCTTCGGCTTCCTTGCGGATGAAGGCCATGGCCTCAGCCGCGGCCCGCCGTCCCTCCTCGCTGCCGTAGGGCAGTTCCAGCTGGATGAGCATGTCGTGCAGGCCCATGATGCCAAGGCCGACCTTGCGGGTCTTCTGGGTCATGGCGGCAATCTCGGGGATGGGAAAGCGGTTGCAGTCGATGACATTGTCGAGAAAACGGACCGCGAGCCGGGCGGTCTGCCCCAGCCGCTCCCAGTCGACCGCGCCGTCCTTGACATACTGGCCGAGGTTGATCGAGCCGAGGTTGCAGGACTCATAGGGGAGAAGCCACTGCTCACCGCAGGGGTTGGTGGCCTCGAACTTGCCCAGTTGCGGCGTGGCGTTGTCGCGGTTGGCCGCGTCGATGAACAGTACGCCGGGCTCGCCGTTGTGCCAGGCGAGGTCAATGATCTTGTCGAAGACCTCGCGGGCGCGCAGCGACTGGATCACCTGGCCGTTGGAGGGATCAATCAGGTCGTACTCAAGATCGTTTTTGACCGCATCCATGAACAGATCGGTGATGGCGACGCTGAAGTTGAAATTGGTGTAGCGGGTCTGATCCTGCTTGGCGACGATGAACTCCATGATGTCGGGGTGATCGACCCGGAGCACGCCCATGTTGGCGCCCCGGCGTTTGCCGCCCTGCTTGATGGTTTCAGTGGCGGCGTCGAACACGGCGGCAAAGCTCAAGGGACCCGAAGCCACGCCCTGGGTCGACTGGACCGCTGAGTTTTTCGGCCGCAGGCGGGAGAAGGAATAGCCGGTGCCGCCACCGGTCTTGTGAACCAGGGCGCCATTGCGGATGGAGGTGAAGATGCCGTCCATCGAGTCTTCCACCGGCAGCACGAAACAGGCCGACAACTGGCCGAGATCGGTGCCGGCGTTCATCAGGCAGGGAGAATTGGGGAGGAAATCGAGGTAATAGATCATGTTGAAGAAGCGGTCGGCCAGCTCGCCGTAATCGGGCAGATCGCGATCGACCTGCGCCACGGCGCTGCTGACCCGGCGGCAGAGCGTTTCCCAGTTTTCGAGTGGTTTGCCCTCTGCGTCCTTCAGGTAGTAGCGCCGCTCAAGGACGGTTTCCGCGGTTTCGGTCAATTGCTGCCGGGGTATGCTTCTGGTCATGGTAGCCTCTTCTGCTGAATTCATCTCGTCTTCTTCTCTCCGCGTTGGATGCGCGACGCCGGAAACCACCGCCTCCCTCCCCGCAATCGCTTGCGGCGCCGCCCTTTTGGGCTGGGCAGCGAGGGTGGAAACCCTGAGGCTCCCACATCGTCGACGGGCACATTATCACAACATATAGAGAGCATCAAGGATAAATCATGCAACATGTAGTGTTTTTCAAAATATCACGTTTTCAATGAGTTCAGGCGAAAAGGGCGAATAACACCTCTTCCCGGCAAGAGAAAAACTACCCCCCGTTCTGCCTCCAGCCTCTCCCGAAAACCACTACCGGGAGCAGCCTCCAATACCCAGGCAACAGAATGCCGTCGGCACCGCTAAGGTCGCGATCTTCTTGCCGCTTGCGTATTCGCGCCGCTGCAATTATAGTGATGGACGATTTTCTTCAGACGGACACTGACTCTTCCTGATAGTTCAGGAAGATAAAAAAACGCGTTTATTTTTTGACCCGGCCGCCCTGCTGCTCCAGACGAACACGATTCCACACTCAAAGGATACAATCTTCCATGCTGAAAAAAACCATTCTTTGCGCCGCCCTGCTCCTGCCGCTCGCCGTCCAGGCTCAGGAACTGAAAAAAAACAACACCGCGGGCGACCTCAACTGGTCGGTGCAGGCATCCTGGCACATTCCGGCCAAACCTGTGGATATCGCGCAATCGCTTGACAATAAAAAAGTGTTTGTCCTCGGCGCCGATGCCAAGGTCTATATCTTTACTCCAGACGGCAAACAACTGGGCGCGCTGCCGGTTGACCCCAGCGTCAACGCCATCGACATCGCCGCCCGAGGCGAGATGCTGTACCTGGTGAACAATAAAACCAACACCTACACAGCCATCGACGTCAGTTTCAACCAGAAGATCGACATCACCGGCGCACCGGTACGGGGCAAGGCTGACGCGCCGGTAACCCTGGTGGTGTTCTCCGATTTTGAATGTCCCTGGTGCGGCAAGCTCGAACCGGTGCTCGCCGAATTGCTGGCCCAAAACCAGGACAAGCTGCGCATCATCTTCAAACACCTGCCGCTGCCCATGCACCAGCAGGCCGAACCGGCCGCCCTGGCCGCGATCGCCGCCCAACGGCAGGGAAAATTCTGGGAGATGCACGACGCTCTTTTCCAGACCACCGCCTGGACGCCCAACACTATCGACGAGACCGCCCTGCGGATCGGGCTCAACATGGAAAAATTTCGCGCCGACCTGGCCAGCCAGGAGACCCAGGCCCAACTGGCCAAGGATAAAACGGATGCCCAGGCTGCCGAAGTGACGGCAACGCCTTCGATGTTCATCAACGGACGGCCGGTTCGGGACCGCTCCCTGCCCAATCTGCAAAAGATGGTCGCCGAGGCCGCAGCCGCCGGCGGGGCCAAGTAAGTTGAAACCCTCTGCCGCCCTCAACGTCGAGACCTCGCGGGATCTTGATTTTGCCGACAACGGGGTCGCCCAGCAGTTGTTTGGCGAACTCAATCGCAACCTGCACACCATTGAACTGGCCACTGGAGTCACGATCAATGCCCGCGGCAACGGCCTACGGATCAATGGCCGGGCGTATGCGGTAGAACTGGCCGCCTCCACCCTGCAGCAGATGTACGGGCTGCTGCTCAAAGGGTATCCGGTGTTCAGCCAGGACATCGCCTTCGGGGTCAAAATCCTCGAATCTTCTCCCCAGGCCCGGCTGGAGGAGATCTTCCTCGACAAAGTCTGCATCACCTCGCGCAAACGGGTGATCTCTCCCAAATCGGTCAACCAGAAGCTCTACATCGAGGCAATCCGGGAAAACGACATCGTCTTCGGCATCGGCCCGGCCGGCACCGGCAAAACCTACCTGGCCGTGGCCATGGCGGTTTCAGCCCTGGCGCGGGAACAGGTCGCCAAGATCATCCTCACCCGGCCGGCGGTGGAGGCAGGAGAAAAACTGGGCTTTCTCCCCGGCGACATGGCGCAGAAGGTCGACCCGTATTTGCGGCCGTTGACCGACGCCATCAACGAGATGATGGGCCAGGAAAAAACCGCGGAGCTGACCGAACGCGGGGTGATCGAGGTGGCGCCGTTGGCCTTCATGCGCGGCCGCACCCTCAACAACGCCTTCATCATCCTGGACGAGGCCCAGAACACCACCCGCGAGCAGATGAAGATGTTTCTCACCCGTATTGGTTTTGACTCTCAGGCAGTGATCACCGGCGACGTCACCCAGATCGACCTGCCGGGGACGCAAAAATCCGGGCTCATCCAGGCCGAAAAGATCCTCACCGGTATCAAAGGTATCGCCTTCCGCCATTTCTCCAAGGCCGACGTGGTCCGTCATCCCTTAGTGCAGGAAATCATCCAGGCTTACGAACAGCAGGACGCGGCTCGGAACGGTCGAGCCGAAAACGAGGCCTGAGCATGCCGGTTCACTTCAGTTTCAGCCACGACATCGACCGCCAACCGCTCAATCGCAGGCTCCTGCAGCAGCGCTGCGACGCCCTGCTCCACCTGCTGAAGCTTGAGGCTGCCGAGGTCAGCGTCGTCTTCATGGGCGATACGGAGATGGCGGCCTACAACGAACAGTACCGCAAGAAACGGGGGGCGACCAATGTCCTTTCCTTTCCGGCCACCGGGGGTGACGACGGCTTCCCCCCGGCGGAGACGGAGCTGGGCGATATCCTCGTTTCAGTCGAAACCGCACGGCGTGAGGCTGGCCACCAGGGGCACAGCCTGCATCACCGGTTGACCGAACTGATCATCCACGGGATGCTCCATCTCATCGGCTATGACCACGAGCGCTCGGAGGCCGATGCCCTGCGGATGTGGGATTTCGAGAAAGAATTGTTCCAGCAAATCCAGACAGCAAGGAGTGTTGCCATGCCCTATCTCGCCATCAATGTTGACCATGTGGCTACCGTCCGCCAAGCGCGCGGCGGTGTTGAACCGGACCCGGTGCTGGCTGCCTCGCTGTGCGAGTTGGCCGGGGCCGATGGCATTGTCGTCCATCTTCGCGAAGATCGGCGGCATATTCAGGACCGGGACGTGCGGTTGTTGCGGCAGACAGTCAAAACCAAACTCAACCTGGAAATGGCCATTACTCCCGAGATTGTCGATATCGCCTTGGAAATTGTGCCGGACATGGTCACCCTGGTGCCGGAAAAGCGCAAGGAACTGACCACCGAGGGCGGGCTGGATGTGCTGGCCAATGCCAAAAAAGTGGAGAAGACGATTGCGAAGATGCGCAAGGCAGGGATTCCGGTGTCGCTCTTTGTCGACCCGGACGCAGCCCAGGTGCAGGCGGCACTTGATGCGGGGGCGACTTTTGTCGAGCTGCACACCGGCAGCTATTGCGAAGCCCGGACCTTTGAGGAGCAGGAGCAGCAGTTCCATTTGATCGAGCAGACGGCGGAACTGGCGTATGAATCGGGGCTGCGGGTCAATGCCGGCCATGGCCTGGATTACCGCAATGCCCACCCCATTGCCGCCCTACCCTTCATCGAGGAACTGAGCATCGGCCACGCGGTGATCAGCCGTGCGGTACTGGTCGGTCTGGATCAGGCGGTCCGGGAGATGTTGAACATCATCAGGTCGGTCTGAGGCAGGAAAACAGCGAGGAAGGCCTCACATCTCCTTGCCAAGGCCGATGATATGATCGCTGGCGCCCAGCACGATGAGGATGTCGCCGGCCATGATGACGGAATCGGGTTTGGGATTGAACAGCATGGTGCCGTCCTCGCGCTTGATCGCCACCACAATGACGTCGTACTTCTTGCGAATCTCGGACTCGATCAGGTTTTTACCGTTGAGATGTGAGGTCGCGCTGACCTGCAACTCCTCCATCATCAAATCAAGTTCGCCAGCCCGCATGGTCAGGTCGATAAAATCGGTAACCGTGGGCCGGACAATGAGATGGGCCATGCGACGGGCGCCGATCGAATAGGGCGAGATCACCTTGGTGGCCCCTGCCCGCTTGAGTTTGGTCTGCACCCCTGGCCCACCGCTGGAGCGGGCCATGATGAAAAGGCCGGGATTCAACCCCCTGGCGGTCAGGGTGATATAGAGGTTGTCAGCGTCGGAGGCAACCACCGAAACCAACCCCTTGGCATGTTCAATACCGGCGCTGAGCAGCACCTCGTCATCCGCGCCATCACCTTGCAATCGTATATATTGCAATTCTTCCAGCACCCTAATCTCTTCCTCATCCTTTTCAATGACCAGAAACGGCCGCTGATGCTCCTGGAGTATCTTGCAGATTTCCTTGCCGATCCGGCCAAATCCGCAGACGATGTAATGATTGCGCAACTTGCTGATCTGTCTATGCATTTTTCTCCTTTTATAGAGACCTCGCAACTCGCCTTCAATCATGGTCTCCGTGATCTTGGTGAAGGTGTAAAAAACAAAGCTGACGCTGGTGATCACCAGAAAGACGGTAAAAATACGGCCGGAAGGATGAATGGGGACGATATCTCCGTAGCCCACGGTAAACACGGTGATGATGGTCAGGTAGAGCCCCATCCAGAATCCCGTGTTCTCAAAGTACATGTACCCCAAGGTACCGCCAAGGACTAACAGGAAAAAAGTCACTGCTATGATGATGATTTTTCGCATGCGCTCGGGTCGGTATCAGGGAAGAGGCCTTAATCGGAATCGCGCCACCATAGCACATCCTCCCCACGGAATCCACTGTTAACCTGCCGTAACTTCAATGGCTTTACCCAATTGCCGTTTGACAAAGCAAAAGGGGAAGTGTATAAAAGTCCATCTTGCCCGGATGGCGGAACTGGTAGACGCAAGGGACTTAAAATCCCTCGGCCTTCGGCTGTACGAGTTCGATTCTCGTTCCGGGTACCAAATTAAAACGGCCACTTAGCTTGTCATCGCTGAGTGGCCGTTCGTTTTGTCGGGTGCTAAAAGGTGCTATTGAATAGGCCGCACCCAGATAGCCCGCTCGGGACAGCAGGAGATCCGCGCCGTGTTCATCGGACACCTGTGGAGGCATTGGATCGCGATCTCGAAACGGTTACCCCGCAAAAAGCCAAAACAACTCAAGAACGAGAACGTCGGATTATAAAAATAATCAAACATAACTTTGGCAAAGACACTTTATTACCCGAGAACTTCAACTATATTTAGAGTTTCCTCAGTAAGTTCAGCTTACGCTCATTATTCTGCCCGGGGTGCGTAATGAGAAGAGTAGTCGTATCGCCCAGCAGCCTTCTCTGGCGAC
>JGI24731J21663_1001107_pt1 | contig 23077 bp, 14 predicted proteins | sample EPASupsiteHSE605_FD_21663 | JGI IMG/M metagenome (IMG submission 21663) | reverse complement strand
TCAGTACCAAAATCCAGTGATGAGCGTAAAATTAAAAATCACTAGATTTTGTAATTGGTTACAATCCTTGTGATTGTACATCTTGGTTGAAGTCTTTGATATCGAATGTTAATTTTGATTGGAGATTGAATTCTTCTTACGAATTCAGATTCTCAATCGAGAAATGCAAAAATCACTAGATTTTGGACCAGAGACCATATGCAGAATAAATTCACAGAATAAATTCACAGAATAAATTCACAGAATAAATTCACAGAATAAATTCACAGAATAAATTCACAGAATAAATTCACAGAATAAATTCACAGAATAATATCAAACAGGTAATTCATTTTCGATTTTCCATTCACCCGGCAGAAAATGCTGACATTTCTGAAACTTTACATATTTGAGAATAAAATTGGTTTTGAGATCAGCTCAATAGCTGCAGATTTTTGAGCAAATATCCAAAAACGATAGCAAGAAAAATGTTATTTTATTGAGAACATCTGCAGAATGCCAGTTTCATTTTAAATAGAAAAAATAGAAAGAAATATAAGTCTAAATTCCTGGGAAATAGTCTTTGATCTCAATTATTCGGAACTTGCCTTAATTACCTTCTCCTGCCAATAAAATAATAGAGTATAGCCCCGAGTACTCCGAAGATGAGAGCAACCACGATCCACATAATCTTCATCATATCATTTAGTCCTTTGTTTCGGGTCAGCACGTCATAAAGGACCCATATAAATGAAACCAGAGCAATTAATCCCCATATATTGGTGAGTAAACTCAATCAGAAACCTCCTGTGAATAAAAGTAAGTCTCTAAATATATATAAGTTGCTTTCAGTGCTGTTAGATAAACTGCCTTTATTGAAAACTTGTATGAAAAAGAGTACAGCTTCCGTGATTTATCACAGGATCTATTATCACAGGAATTTAAAATAGCCTGTTCCCTGCACAGGTCCGGTAAAGAAAAAAAATCAAAGTCCAAGAGCTTTTCTTGCGACTTCCATTTTTGTCTTCAATATCTGGTTATTAAAAGGTTTCTTGATATAATCATCGGCACCTACCTCAAAACCCTTCCCTAGATCCTGTTCTGTGTCTCTGCCGGTTATAAGAATTATATATATGCCGTCTAGCCGAGAGTCTTTTTTTGCTTTTTCGCAGACTTCTATGCCTTTCATTTTCGGCATCTCCCAGTCGAGAATTACAAGTCCTGGAAGGTCTTTTCCTTTCAGAATCTCCCAGGCTTCAAATCCGTCTCTTGTTGAAATAACATCATAACCCCATTTGGTCAACATGGATTTGAGCCACAGATTGAAGATCGGTTCATCCTCGGCTATTAGAACTTTCACCATCCCACCTCTCAAGGAAATCGGAATTAAAATCAAGATTAATATTTATCAACGGAACTAGCAGAATCAACATTATCAGCAGGGCTAACGTGTCTGACTTTCCAGGTATCTAACAAGAACAGGTTCAAGTTCTTCAAGTCTGGCTTTTAATTCCCTAAATTTCTGAGAAGCCAGAATCATATTATTTTCTCTTCCTATCTGTTCAAGGTCATAAGCAGTTCTGAAAACCCTATTTGCACCTATAGTTCCTGCTGCACTTTTTAAAGTGTGTGTATCCTCCCTGAGTTCTTCAGCGTTTTCTTTCCTTAAAGCTGTATTTATCGAATCCAGCGTCTTCGGAGCCATCGCAAGGAAAATTCTAACCATTTCCTTTAAAAGGACCACGTCACCCTCAGTTCTCGCAAATACTCCTTGCAGATCGAATATGAGATCTTCCGAAAGATCTGAAGATGTTTTTTCCTTATAAGAAAATTCTCCATCCATGTCTGGGAATGATTTTTCCGTAGAGTAGGATTCTCTGCCCTGATTCAGGGATCTTTTTTCCCGAAACAGCTTTCCAGCCTTCACATATTCCAGTGATCTGAAAAGTTTTTCCTTTTTCAAAGGCTTTGGAATGTAATCACTCATACCTGCTTCAAGACAACTTTCTTTATCTTTTTCCATAGCTCTGGCCGTAAGGGCAATTACCGGAATTTCATGCCATCTTACACTGGAAGAAGGATCTCTGATTTTTCTTGTGGCCTCCAACCCATCCATGCCTGGCATCTGGACATCCATAATTACAACATCAAAGTCCTTTCTCGAAAGGATATTCAGTACTTCTTGTCCATTATTTACCAGTGTTACTTGATTCCCTTTGTTTTCCAGAAGCTTGACAAAAAGTTTTTGATTTATAGGATGATCTTCAGCAAGAAGAATATTCAGGCCCCGATTGCAGGAAATTTTTCTCTCAAGGTTGATTATTGTATCTTCCACTGACCCGATCACTTTTTCTTCTATTTCGGAAAGTTCTCTTTTTTCGTCAGAGTATTCCTTTTTTGCTGCTTTTTTTACTTTGACTGTAAAATAGAAAGTGCTTCCTTTCCCTACCTCGCTCTCGACCCAGATCCTGCCGCCCATTAGCTCTACCAGTTGTGAGGATATGGCAAGCCCAAGGCCCGTTCCGCCGTACTTCCTTGTGATAGAAGTATCAGCCTGGACAAAGGCATTAAATATGCTATCAAGACTTTTTTGAGGAATGCCGATGCCCGTATCTCTGACCTTAAACAGAAGTGTTATGTCCTCATCGTAATCTGGTTTTCCTGTTTCATAGTTTTCTATGGAAAGGGTAACTTCTCCTTCTTTTGTAAATTTTACTGAATTGCCAATGAGGTTAAAAAGAACCTGCTTCAGACGAACAGGATCTCCAATAAAAGTAGTAGGTATATTTTCTTCCAGATGAGAGGTTATTTTTATTCTTCTGGAATTTGCCTTCCCCGCAAGTAAGCTAATGAGATGGGAGATGAGGCTTTTAAGGTCGAACTCGACTTGCTCAAGTTCCATCTTATTTTGCTCAATCCTTGAAAAGTCAAGGATATCGTCTATTACGGAAAGGAGGGATTCTGTAGAGATATGAGCCAGCTGCACGTATTCCTGCTGCTCTCCACTTAGATCGGTTTCAAGCAAGAGTTCCAGCGTTCCGAGAATCGCATTCATAGGAGTGCGGATCTCATGGCTCATATTGGCCAGGAATTCACTTTTTGCCCTACTCGCTGCTTCTGCAGCTTCTTTAGCGCTAAGAAGCTGTTTTTCCATGCATTTTCGTTCTGTAATATCCAAGGTAATCCCGAACATTCGGATGGGATTTCCGAACTCATCGCAGGTAATCTCTCCCTGATCATGAACATGCCTCACCGCGTCTTCAGGCCGAACAATTCGATATTCGATATTGAAGGGGATATTTTCTTCCCGCACAAGGCGCGCGGCCTCCAGAAAAAGGCCCACATCTTCAGGATGAACCCGTAAAACAACCTCTTCAAATGAAGGCTCTTCATCAGGCCTGCAGCCCCAGATAGATTTTAGTTCCTCTGACCATGAGACCTCTCCAGTGAGAATATTCCAGGAATAGTTCCCCAGGTGTGCGATCTTCTGAGCTCTGACAAGATTTGCCTCACTTTTCCGCAGGGTTTCCTCGGCAATTTTTCGGTCAGTTATATCCAGTGTTGTTCCAATTAAACGTACCAGTTTACCCTTTGAATTCCGGTAGGCACGACCTTTAACGAGAAAATATAGGATTTTGCCGTTAGGCCGAATAACGCGATGTTCGATTTCGTAACTGTCTGTCTTTCCCTCCACGACCTCTTGCACCTTTTCCATCATTCGTTTGTTATCTTCAGGAGGCACAATTTTATCAGAGAGTTCGATCAGGCTATGATACGTTTGCTGAAACTCTTTCTGCGTTACACCAACCAAACGAAAAAGGTTTTCATCCCAGCTCATGGTATTGCTGTCTACTTCCCAGTCCCATGTTCCCATCCCTGTGGCTTCAAGAGCCAGGTCGAGACGGCTTTTTGCTTCAGACAATTCCTGAGTACGTATTTTCAATTCTCCTTCAGCCTTCTTGCTCTTGGTGATATCAATACAGGAGCCCGTAATCCCGATGAACTCTCCGTCGCCGTCTCTGATCAAGTTCATCGATACAGATGCATCAAATAACGTTCCATCCTTTCTTTTGGCTACGAGTTCTCCCATCCATTCTCCTTTTGCTCGGCATTCATCTACAGCCCTTATCAGCTCAGAGGAAAAGAGCCAGAACTCAGAGGCGTGCCTCCCCAGTATTTCTTCAGCCTTCTGATATCCCCACATCTTAAGGTAGAAAGGATTCGCATAGGTTAAGTTTCCCTTTAGATCCATAGTGATGAGGGAAATAATTGAGGATTCGGCTGCCCAGGTAAGCAAATTCAGTTTTTCCTGCAACTGCAGCTTTTCCTGAACTTCAGTAACTTTCTTTCTGATTTTTTTCCCATCAGTGACATCTCTCATATTTTTTCCCCATAGCAATCAATAACACAATTTTATCAAAACAGATACAATTTTTTCATGGAGGCATTCCATACAAATCGGAATCCGAATTAAATCTTCCGATCTTATAATATTCAATTTAGTTCCGATTGATATTAGAAAGATATGTAAAATATATGATCATTTTCTATATATAAACTTGATTTACTAATTATGTAATTCAGGAAAATATTAAATTTCAATACCATTTTTCTCCGAAAAGTCTGAACAAAAAAATCTGCAAGTTGTGAAAAAATAAAGAAAAGATTTTGAGATTAAGTTGCAAACATAATTTTGAACTCAATTCAAAAGTGTGAAGTACATTCTTCTGTTGCTTTTCCCTTTGTTCTGGAGTTTCTCAATCCTGACCCTTTTTATCTCTCCTGTATTCTTCAGGTGAGTCCCGCCGCAGGCTTCGATCGTCACGCCTTCGATTTCAACAAGGCGGACTTCACTGATTTCCTCGGAAAAACCTTTGGCAAGGGTGGTAAGCCTTGAAAGTTTCTCTTCGGCTTCTTTGCGGCTGACCAGGTAGAGATTGACAGGATGGTTTTGTGCTATCACATCATTTGCTATTTTCTCATATTCGGTGAACTTGTCCCTGTCAAAGGCTTCAAGGCTGAAATCCACACGGCTCTGGTCAAGGCCCAGCTGGTTACCGGTAATCTGAGCTCCTGCTTCTTTTTCAATTACACGGGCTAAAACGTGAGTCGCCGTATGCATCCGCATGTGCCTGTAGCGGCGGTCCCAGTCTATGACTCCTTTTACCCTATCTCCGGCTTTCAGACCTGTAGAGACGTTTTCGGCCGGAACTATTTCGTGGCTTATTTCTCCATTGAACTTACCAACGTAGATAACCTCAAACTCAGCCCCGTCGGATTCGCGAATTAACTTTCCGGTATCATTGGGTTGACCTCCACTTTCGGGATAAAAGACTGTACGGTCAAGGACGACATACCTTCCATCTGTCACTTTTTCAACGGTTGCTTCAAATTCTTTCAGGTAGCAATCAAGGAAGTAAAGCACTTCTGTCATTATCAAACCTCTTTTCTTAAATTTCTCGTTAAAGGGGAACTAAAACTATCAGAAGATCTCAAATATAGCTATCAGGTAATGAATATGTCCTTAAAAGCGTTTCCAAATTGCACATAAGGTCTTTGACAAAACCGGAAAGGAAATCAACATCTAAAAGGACAGGATGAAAATGTAAAAATGATAAGCAGAGAAATAGAAGGAAAAACATGATAGATTGAAACAAAAGTGAAAATGATATAAACAGAGAAATAGAAAGAAAAATAAGATGGATTGAAATAAAAGAGATCGAAAAATTAGAACAGAAAAAGTCCCTGAAACTCCCCAGAAGACTTCAGGCATCTGTACCTTATTTCTTTTTCATCCAGAGAGCTCCTGCAAGCAACAGAACAGCACAAATTCCAAAATCAGGGCCTGGAATATTCTTATTCTCCATATCTGCACCTTTTCTGGAAGTATTCTCGATATATCTTCTAGAAGTATTCTCGTCTCCTCTAGAAGTATTCTCGTCTCCTCTAGAAGTATTCTCGTCTCCTCTAGAAGTATTCTCGTCTCCTCTAGAAGTATTCTCGTTTTCACGGGTAATCCAGACTTCAGGTGCGCCATCGGGACCTATTTCAAGAGAGTTATTCTCTGCACCCTGACGGGAGTTAGAAAATTTTAAAGACTCTTTCTGTTTCTGTTCTGCAACTGCAAAGGAAACAAGGTCCTGAGTTTCAAAATCATTCTCTCTTCCCGCACTGAAGCTCCTCCGAACTTTTATATCTTTTTCGTTCTCAATTGAAGCATCCAGGGAAGCGGTGATTGCAAAGGAGGAAAAACCTGAAGTTTCGGCTTCGAAATATTCATATTCTTCGTCACTCTGCAACCATGAAACATTAAGAGAATTCCATATGCCACCCGAATACCGCTGCAAGGAGAGCATAGATATATTAACATTATTTTCGTTAATCCGGTCCCTGGAAATCCGGAATTTTATTGTCCTGTTAAGAATATTCTCAGAATTTGAAATACTGCTGTTGTCAAATTCAAGATTCAGGTATCCGTAAACAAGGCCTGATGCCGGATTACCCTGTGCCTTCGACGGCACATCGTTCAAAAGCTCCAGCCTGGCACTTGCATTCCCCAAATCCTCCAGGGAACGGAAAGATACACTGTATACACTGTATTCTCCTAATTTGGACTGGATTTCCTTGTCTGCTGTGAAATTGAAAGAGGAATATACATCTTTTTCGATACTGACCGGAGCTGATACAATTACTCTGTCAATCCTGCCCCTCTCTTCTTCTGTTGGAAGGACTGTCAAGTTCCAGATATGCTGCAGGGTTGAAGAGTCATTTACTGCGAGAACAGTAAGGTTATATTCAACCGTAAAAGGAGAGGAGGAGCTGCTCTCTGGAACAGTATCCAGAAGTTGACTCGTGTTGACGGTAAAGCCCACAGAAGATACGGATTCATTTGATTGCATTGATACGCCGTTTATCAGCCAATTGAAAGTGCAGTTCCCTGTTGAAAGAATGTTAAATTCCAGTATGTCTCCCTCAATAGATACCGGATTTTCTGCCGGGTATGCATTTCCAAGAGCAGAAGACCTGGAATAAAAAGCCAGCCTTGCCATAAGTGGAAAAGAGTCGTTGCCATAAGGAGTATCGCCTATTCCATTGCCTTCGGCATCCTGCCCCATATAGTCAGAATAGAAATTCCCAAGAAGACTGCCATAAACTCTTCCTTCGTACAGGTAATGTATTTCTGTTACCGTGCTCCAGTTATTTGAGAGATTCAGTTCTCCTTCAGAGATCTTGTTGATATTTGTTTCGTTGATATTTGTTTCGTTGATATTTGTTTCGTTGATATTTGTTTCGTTGATATTTGTTTCGTTGATATTTGTTTCGTTGATATTGATGTTATTATCAAATTCGTTTTCCTCAATCCTATTCAGAAAAGAAGCTGTTAACCTGAGCCCTTCGGTATTGTTTGAGATATTGTTCAGGATTAGGGTATTGTTAAATGCCCCTTCAAGCAGGATACCCTGGCTACAGCCTGAAATTTTATTATTCTCAAGAGTGCAGTTGCCGGCACTTTCGAGATATATGCCGCTTGCTTCGGCAGAGCCTTTTATGTTCAGTCCTCTGATGTTTACGGAATTTCCGGTCACGTGAAATACCGGTTCATCTGAACTTGCCGCTTCTATGATTGTGTCATCAGGCTTTCCGGAAGCTGCCTTTATAGAAAGAGCCCAGGGAACGTTCACATTTTCCCTGTATGTGCCAGGGTACACCAGAATAGTATCTCCTGGATTACTGTGGTTTATGGCGTCTGTGAGCAAGAAGAAATCTCCACTCCCGTTTTCACTCACTGTAAAAGTAAGGGGATCTCTTGCTGCCTGTTCATACATTCTGAGGGCATCTACAAGCCCGTACCCGAAAACAGTATCATATCCCGGATCCCCAAGGTCAATTGAAGACATACAAAGCAGCCTTTTGAGATCCATTCCTGACTTATCCGGAAAAGCGCTCCAGACAAGGCCTGCAATAGCTGCAACCTGAGGTGCGGATGCACTTGTGCCGTAAAACTGGCTTGGAAAATCACCTGAACCCGTAATACTCACCCCATCAATCCCTGATAAATCCGCTTTCGAGCGGACTTCCCTTACAGGATAGGCTATAGTCACCGGACCAAGGGATGAGAAATTCTCAATCCGATAATTTTCGGATTCATTTACATCGACTGCTCCCACAGTTACGACTTCAGGTAATGCGGGATGCCCGAAAATAGAGTTTTCTGCAATAAGATTCTCAGGCGCGACTATTACTCCTGGCCAGTAATAAATGAATAGTTCCAGTTCTCTGGCTTCTCCGGAAGTTTTACGAACCTGAATGGAAGCTTTAAGGTCTTTTTCTCCTTTGTTCGTATACATGATATATTCAAGAGGCAGATCATCTCCATTCTGGTAGATCTCACTGGACGCAATAATCTCCGAACTGTTCTCATCTATAAGAAAAAGGTCATAATTATTTTCTGAGTGCTCCCAACGGTCATCCCACCCGAGGAATAACCATACCTGCCCTGAAGGCTGGATATCGAGCTGCAGGTTCTTTAACTTTCCCTGCCCTTCACTAAAATCATGCCATCCTCTTCCATTGTCGTAGAAAAGTCCCTGGTAGTGGCTGTTTCCGGAATTGCCTGCGGAACTTACGTAAAGGATGTCATGGTCTTTTATCACCTTCTCGACATGGGATGCCACTATTCCGTCTTCAAAGAAAGGCTCCGAAACCCAGCCAATATCATCGCAGATAATAGTGCACCCTTCATCAACAAGAGCATCAAGCGCACTGTTAAATTCAAGCCTGGTTTTTCCGCAGTCATGGAAATAGAGCTCTGCCCCTGGAGTGACTTTATGGATAATTTCGAGCATGGCCGTACCCTCCACTCCCCCAACTTTGTTGCTTAAGACGTGCACGTCAGGAGAAAGGCCTCCGGAAGCCTGTACTTTTGCTAGATTGTCCACACCGTCAGATATGACTCCGATTTTTATTCCTGTTCCGTTTACACCATAAAGTTCCCTCAGGCTGGAAGAATTAAGGATTGAATCTCTTTCTGTTACCCTACCTCCCTGCCTGATAAGGGGAGGTACAACGGTCTGGATGTTCTTAACTTCAGGCATGGAAGCAAGTATCTCAAGAGATTCCGGTGGAACCCAAGCTACTGCAATATGATTTTCTTCATCCCTGCCAGTGACCTCGCAATAACTGTCAAGTATGCTGCTGTTTGCAAAAGGCTCCAGATAGATGTAGACATGAACTTTTTCAGCAGCCTGAGGAGAAATCTTTTCGGCATATGCACCTGAGCTGACCATTGGCTCCGAAACGGAGGTCTGACGTAATTGTCCAAACTTTACCATCCGGGCTCTTAGAGTTTCAGGCGTCTCTCCCTGAAGCAGGAATCTCTCGTCACTCAGACGCAGAAGGTCACTTGAGAGTTTTTTCTGCACATGGCTTAAAGATTCTGCGGACAACAAAGACGTTGTGGACAAATTTTCTTCCAGTGCTGCCCCTGCCTGAGAAATACTGCTATTTCCATTTCCGTCCTGAAACATTTCGGTTGCAGATGCTCTTTGCATATCCGGAAAAGAGAAATTCAGGCTTCCTGACAGGAAAACAGAGACGAGAAATAGACAAACAAATAAGCGCAATAAAACTCTATTCATAATGACCAGCTCATTAATTTAGAAATCAGCATAGAGAATTTCCAGCAATTGTCTGAGAATGCCCGGCAACTACCAGAAAAGAGACTCAGACCCCAAAATTACTTCCCAAGATTACAGTTAACAAGCTGATAAGCTATAAACTGATAAGGTTAGCTAATAAGGTAAATTGATAAGGTTAGCTGATAAGGTAAATTGATAAGTTACAAACAGATAATTCATAAATCGATAGGTAAAATTGATAGGCTAAACAGATAGGCTAAACAGATAGGCTAAACAGATAGGCTAAACAGATAGGCTAAACAGATAGGCTAAACAGATAAGCTAAACAGATAAGCTAAACAGATAAGCTATAATAGATAAGTTGTAGATCAATAAGCTAGTGTCGCGTCAATCCTCAAGGATTTAACAACTCTGAATAGTTGCAATCGATTTCATACGACATTTTGCTGTTGAAGCGACACTAGCTAAATAATAAGCTAAATCAATAAGCTGTAAATTTTGGAGAAAGGAAACCGTTTTCAGATCTCCCTAAAAATTTAAGGTTGGAAGTGCAGTCTTACATTACTATCGATCAAATTAATGCTGGAAAGAAGTTTTTCCTTCCTGTTTTCGAGCTCTTCCTTTAAAGCAGCCAGTTTCTTTTCGGAATCCTTGATATCTTCTTCAAGCAAGCGAACTCTACTCAGAAACTCTGCTTCTTTATGTTCAAGCGCGACAAGTTTTCCGGTGTCTGAGCCTGCGAGTTCGGCTTTTTTTGCTTCGAATTCCTGCAGAATTTTAAGGTACTCTTTTTTCTTCTCTGGAAAAACCGAAATTGAGGTTCTGAGCTGTAGCAGGGCTTTTTCCTTTTTCTGAGTTTGCATATCCAGAGTGTTATCCTCAAAGATCTTTTGAAGCTCCGAGAAAAAAGAAGGGTCAACATTTATGGGATCTTCAAGGCAGATGTCAAGCTGCCTCTTTACTTCAGGCTTTAAGGTGTATCTGCCGCTTTCGTGAAGTTTTTTTATCCTTGAGAGATGGCCTGAAAGCGGCAGGACAAGAGAAGTCAAGCCTGTTTCGGCTTTCTTGAGCCTGTCTCTGACAGCATTAAATTTTTCCTGCATGTATTGTAAACTCTGCCAAGTATCCCCTTTCTTGAATTCTTCGAGAGCCTGACTGGCTCTGGAGATCTCATCCCTCAAAGCCTGGATTTTTCGATTTTTAGACTCCAATTCCAGCTTTTCCGCTTCCGTTGAAGCGGAAAGGGCCTGAATTTCTTTCATATCCGAAGAAGCGGTTTCAATAGCTTCTATTTCTCTTTTATTCTCAAGAATTGCCCCTCTGAACTCGTTAAAGACCTTACCTAAACTGGCAAGGCTTTCACTAACATCTTTTGATTCCTGAGGAAAAACCCCTCTGGTATATTTGAAACTCTGGTTCATATGTTCCAGGCAAATATCGAGGTTCTTTACGGATGTCTCATAAAACTCTTTAAGGGCCCTGAAATCTTTATTTTCCTGAACCCTGATTTTATCTATCAGCATTGAGACCTGCTTTGTCACATTTTCCCTATTGCTCTTCGCCCTTTTTACAGCCCTGATATCAAAATCTCCTTCGACTTTTGCTTCCGCAAGCCTGGAGTTACTTTCTTTGAGTTCTGAAAGCGAAACCTCAAGTTCCCTCAAAAGGTCGGAAATTTCCTTTTCCATTCCAGAAGATATTTTTTGATAATTATCATCCAGCCACGCAGACAGGTCTTCAAAATCGATTTCTTTTAGACCAATTTCCTCACTGGAACCTTCTTTTTTTCCGAAGAGCTTTTTAATCCATTTCAACCTGGAACTTCCCTGAATTTGATGAAATTATTGAGATGTACTTCCTTAATCCCTATATATGTTAAAACTTGCTCTATGAAAGACTTGTTCTATGAAAGATTTGTTCTATGAAAGACCTGTTCTATGAAAGATTTGTTCTATGAAAGATTTGTTCTATGAAAGATTTGTTCTATGAAAGATTTGTTCTATGAAAGATTTGTTCTATGAAAGACCTGTTCTATAGAAAATTATTCCTGCATAAGAAGGTAGAGCAAAAGAAAGTATTCCTAGATCAAATACTTATAAAATAAATTAAGGCATGATTTTATACTGAGGGTAAATCTGATTAATGTAATCTTGATTAATGTAATCTTGATTAATGTAATCTTGATTAATGTAATCTTGATTAATGTAATCTTGATTAATGTAATCTTGATTAATGTAATTTTACATTTTATTTACTAAGTCATATAGTACAGATGAATGAAAAACGTTTCTGATCTTTTCTGAACAATAAGAAAAAAACGGAGGATAAAAATGAGTTATGGAACAATGGAACAGGTAATTCCGTATACGGAAATAACAGTATCCAGAATGATTTTCTCGCTTATAGTGCTGGTCCTGGGGTTCGTTATATCAAAATATATTATTCATGCTTTCAGAAGAGGAATACAGAAAACAAGGATCTCAGGCCTTACAATCCAGTTTCTGACCAATTTTCTGAGCATTTTCCTCTATGTAATTGTTATCCTGGCCTTCCTGAAGAGTTTAAATTTTGATGTGGATAGTTATATAGTGGGAGTCTCTGCAGTAATAGGCCTTGTTCTGGGTCTGGGTATGCAGGATACCCTCACAAACCTGACTGCTGGAGTATGTATTGCGGCAATCAGGCCTATTGATATGGGAGAGACTGTGACCTTAAATGGGCAGACAGGGAAAGTTAAAGCGGTTGGAATTATGTCAACTGATCTCCTGACACCTGATAATCAGCTCATAACAATTCCGAATAAGCTTGTATGGGGAAACTCCATTGTTAATATGACACGCATGCCCACCAGAAGAGTTTCTGTGGATGTAGGGATAAGCTATTATTCAGACCTTGAAAAAGCTATCACGATAGCTCTTGATCTCATGAAAGGACACCCTCTTGTACTTCAGGACCCCGAACCTGCAGTAATTACCACTGAACTTGCTAATTCGTCTATAAATTTGCAGCTTAGAGCCTGGACAAAGACCGGGGACTTTGCGGATGTAAAGAATAATCTAACTGCAGGAATCTTTGAAGCTTACAGGAAAGAAGAGATTGAAATTCCGTTCCCCCAGATGGATATACGTGTAAGAGAAATTGAAGCGAGAGAAGGTGTAAAGAAAACACTCGAGTAAACCACGCTGGGATAAAAAGGTAACAGGCTCAGAAGCAATGGGACAGCAGGGCTATTTCAAAAGAGGAAAAACCCTACACCCTGTATATCGAATAAGCTGCCTTTACATGCCTCACCAGCTTATCTACTTTTATTTAACATGTTACATGGAACATCGCAGCGATTCTGCCTTCAAGTTCATTCCAGCGTTCAATTGCCCAGGGAGTAGGAAATAGTTCTATGCCGCATTTCTTTCCCGTGAAAAAATCTTCAGCTTCCTCCGAAAGTTTTACAAAACCCGTCTGCCCGGTTCCTATAATGATTTTTTCTGTCCCTTCTTCATAGATGTGTTTTGCTTCCTCAAGCGAGATTTTATGGGAGGTGCCGTAAACTTCCTTAGATAACGCTTTCTCTCTTACTTCGACCTGCCCGTTAAGGCGGATTATAATATCATGATCAAAGGTCTTTCCGTCTACAGTAATCGAACCAAAACTCGTAGAGTCAATCTTTGGCTTCATGGTTTACCTCTTAATTAAAAATGAAAACGAGATTTCGTATTTTACAATTGTGCCACATCTTGATATAAGCTAAGGTATTAACTAAACTTATAAGCTAAGGTATTAACTAAACTTATTTGCTCCTAAATTAATTATGACCGTAAAAGATTTTTCGGTAATAACCAAAAAAATTCAAAAATAGGAAATAGTAAATATTGAGTTTACTATATATGTTTTAGGTCTGTTTAACTGTTTTAATGCGGGCTCAGTCGTAAAGTTTGCTAAGCCCATAAATTCTTAAACTAATTTAGAAACTTCCTTCTTTCTGTACTTGACCTTCTTTCTGTATTTGACCTTAAATTTATCCATAAAGCGGGCATCTGCGGCAACAATAAGATACCTGTTTTTGAAATGCTGAGCAGATCCCATCGCCGAAATCCCAATACCAGGGATCCGGTTTTACGCCTTGCTCTTCAGTAATGTAACATAGATACTACCAGAATCTGACCACACTACGACATTGCCGGACACAACCGGTGTTTGTGCAGTGTTACCAGAAGACAATTGTGTGCTCTTTCCGGTAGCTACGTTGTACACATATACATCACCTAAATCTATATTCGCAAGGTCATTGTGTATTAAATACACAATCTTGTTGCCGTTTACGTCAGTTGAACCGCCAGTATCGTAACCAGTCATATCATCACCGGTTGTGACTTCTGTCTGTTGCTTGGTGGCAATATCATACATGCGGATATTGCCCAGCCTGGTGTAAAAATCCGACCATATGACTTTGTTGCCATAAATGTGTGAAAGCAAGTTATCGCCATATTGGCTGACGTCTATTGATTTTTTAGTAGTGATATCATATACGTAGATCTGTGGAGTATCTCCGGCAGAGTCAGAGTCATATGATATCTTGTTACCATAAATGTCAGGATTGCTTCCAGCTGCTATCTTAATCTGGGCGGACTTAGATATATCACGCATGTAGACGTTGGAATTTGCACTCCACACGATTCTGTTGCCGTAAATCGCAGGAATGCTGCCGTTGTCTACATTTTTTGTAATGTGAGACCTGGCCCTGGTCTTGATATCATATACAGTAAGCCTCGGCACTCCAGTACTCTCGTCATGCCACACTAACTTGTTGCCAGAGATAACCGGATGAGACGCTGCAGAAGATCTAACTGTGGTGTCTTTTTTAGTAGTCAGATCATAAACGTGAATAACACCATCATTTGTCCACGCTACTTTACTAACATCGATAGCAGGCTCAGATCCACTGCCAATTTTTGTATATTGTGCGGCTGAAGCCACTGTCGATATCAAAATCAAAAATATAAGAACTGATGATATAGAAAGTAATCTACCTTTCATTTTCTTCCCCACCATATGCCGTTTATAAAGCCCAAATCTTTTCTGACTTTATTATAACAACACAAACTTATATTAATTTTAATGTATTTGTAATTTAATCTACTTATTGATTTATTTTATTATTTATCATATTAATAGAATTAGTCACCAATATATAGTTATAGAAGTAAAATATTTTCTAATCTTAGTTGCATATCAATGTTCATTCTGAAATTTTGAGAAGTTTGCAATAACAGGGGAGTATACATGTAGTTTGGCTTCCTAGCCAATTTAACGACCTGTGTCTATCTTTGAGGATAAAGGTCTTTGAGGATAAGGGTAATTAAAATTACTACCAGGTTAATAAGGCTTTAGGTTCAAATCCCGACGTCTGAAAATACGTCTGGAAATATTAGTTCAGGAACTTACGGGCACGGTAATCTTAGCCAGAGGTCAGACGGGCATTTACCCTGCAGCTTAATCCCTGGCCAACGTAATGCCCACCCTGCCCTCCGGAGACATAGCTGGCTCCTTCACAGGGCGAGATCAGAACAAGCTCCCGACTTGCTCCCGGAGAGGATGCTATTACTGAAAGGGAAGAAGAAAAAGTGGCAGTATCGAAACTCGCAGGAACCGTTCTATGCCCTCAATCCCTATGCCGTCAAGGGGTTTTTGTTTTCTGGAACGATGCTGAAAAGACCTGGAGCTGCCCTTGCCATAGTTCTCGCACAACGCCCGACGAGAAGTAATTCGAAGTCTGCCGTTTATGAGCTTCTGGAGAAGAAGTAAAGAAATAAAACCAATATCAATGAAAAATCAGCATCAAAGAGAGAGTGAAAAAGCTAAGACGAGGAGAAAAATTAATAAATAGGGAATTGATTGTCCAATTTCAGCTTCCCTGAACATACTGATAAATATCCTTCTGATTTAATGATATCTTTCTGAACTTTAGTAGGCTCCTCAGAAGCTAACTTATAAAAATATTTACTAAAGTAGTTTATTTTGGAAGTGAAATTGCCTCAACAATTAACTGCCTTTTTATTTTGTTCCTCAACTGTTTTCATTCGACTTTTAGCAAATTATTTTGATCCAACTAACTCTGCATATTTATTTATAATTTATCTCTTAGTCACATAACTGATTAAAGGAATTCTTTTGAAAGGTTTTTCTTTATACTTTTGTAAATATATTTAAGTGATTAAAGATCAGACGAACAAGGAGGTAAAAATACCAATATTAGATCCAAGTTTTTTTACCTTTTCGAGCGCTACGTCTGAGAAATGCGTTTTTAAGTTGTGTAGTACAATTATAAGATCATATTTCATTTTCATCTTTGATTATTTTTAGAAAAATAAAATTATTTTTTGGTATTAATCTCTCTTTAAGTAATAGTGTTATCTTTATAATTTTAACTTGGCAATTAATACAATAATTTATCCAAAATCTCACTTATTCATCCACTCAAAAACCTGGAATAGCCTAAAACAACGGCAAACTGTATTAATTTATTCGTTAAAATACCAAAAATATTTTATAATAGGATCGCATAAACCTTAAATGTCAACTCAGCAATTCAACAACAGTTGAATGAAATCTTTTTCAGAAGAAGAGTTGACTTGGCTAAAGGCCATGATTAATTGAAACAGGAGGTATTGACCAGAAGGAACTATCCCATGGTCAGTAGCAAATTTTGATTGATAGAAGCCAAAGCTTCTCATGTCCGGCCACCTCCAATGACTAATCCCTTAAGGTGATTGGAGAGTGGAGACTCTGTGTGCAACGTGTCCGCCCCACATAAATCGCAGAGAACCGTATTGGATAGGTTCAAAAATATTACGCAGACGTAATAGAAATTTTTGAATAACCGTATAGAGCCGACCTGATTAGAGAATCTAACCCAATCTAATTAGATATGTCGGAAATAAGGTATTACGAGTACGTAATATGGAATTTTGAGAAATCTGGGGAAAAGGTATAGATTACTTTATGAAATTTTGATTATCCTTAGATTCCCGATAAAGATCCAACCCAAAGGCGATACGATGCAAAAAAGACAAAAGGGAACCCTATTCCTTACAATATACCTGAATTTAACAACCGTATCGGCTTTGGGAAAAAAATATACAACTACCCCAAAGATTTTGAGTTTACTCAAATTCTAAAAATCCAACCCAAAGGTGATACGATGCTAAAAAGACAACTAGGAACCCTATTCCTGGTAACATGCCTTATTTTAACAACCGTACCGAATGTATTAGGCGCTCAGAGTACACAGGTAACAGTTGCCGGAGATGGAAGCGGAGACTTCAACTGTGATGGAAAAGCCGATCAAGTTGAGATTAACAAGGCGCTTGAATATGCAGCAGCAAATTCCATCCCAACAGTCTACTTAAAAGGTTCGTTCACATATTACATAGCTGACTCCATTCTGCTTCGGAGTGGAGTGACTCTGACGGGAGACACCACTGCAACAGTGAAACTTGCCTCAGGGCTCCCTGTCTGGGGTGGGCGCAAGGTCAGTATCGCAAACGAAAAAGCGATGTTTATGATCAAAGGCAATTCTGCAACTAATGTTGGACTAAGTAACATAGTAGTCGACGGTAGTCAGAGTGATTACTATTCAAAAGTCAAGCTTGGGACCTCCTGTTATAACATGGCAACTTTAATAGGTTGCAATGGGCTAACAATTCAGGATGTTACATTCAAAAATGGGTGCAATGATGCTATTCTATTGAATAAATGTTCCAATATTCTCATAGATGGAATTACAGTGAATAAGTGCGGGCACGACGGTGTCTATGCCTATAATTCAAAGGGCATTACAGTTAAGAATAGTAAATTTATTAACCGGACTAATTCATCCTGTCGATTCTATACTATTACCGGTGGAGTGTTTGCAAATAATGAATGTACCACATCTGGCGGAGGATATGCAGGCCTGGAATTAGAAGGGAAGGTTACAAACATAGAAGTCTACGGTAACTATTTCCATGATTTACCTGCTCCTGCAATAGCACATGTGCATACAACAGAAACTAATGTAAAGATACATGACAATAAAATTGTAAATTGTAAATAAGGAACTTGGAAACTCTCAGTTAATGAACTGAGAGTAATCCAGTTTATTTTCTGAAAATTATTAAGGTTAGGATTTACTCGGTTGCCTGCCTTGCAGTCAACGTTTAAGGTTCCACAATTTTTACACAGATGAGTGATTTGGCTTTCTTAGAAATCGATTTACAGCATTTTTTGTAATGCTCCAGTTTGTTTCAAACAACGTAATACCTGTTCTTGTTCTTTGTATTTCAAATTCTGGAAATGCTCAACAATATGTGCTCTCTGCACGTTATCTTTCAATATCTGAAATTGCTCTACTCCACAAAATCTGCCAGGATTATTGAAATTTATACAGTCATGTATTTGTTGCTGGTTTATCAGTTCAACCGCGTAAATCCCAGTAATATAAGTAACAGTTTTATAAGTAACAGTTTTTCCGAGACCACTGTTTTCTCATCAGGAGCATAGTCTAAAATATAGACGTACTTTATATTCAAGTATGAACAATAAAACTCCTATACAGTCCTAAAAAAATAAAAACATAAAAAGAGATGAGAAAAATGGGACGCTATTCGATAGAAGATTTCATTCAAAGCACAGGAGAAAGAGATCTTAATCAAGGAGTTTTCGAGCTGGAACGCGAGCGCCTGCTTGAAGTAAACCTTGATGGGACGGTATGGACAAAAAAAGGCTCCATGGTTGCTTACACCGGAGATATTATGTTTACGCGGGAAGGAATACTTGAACACGGACTTGGCAAACTCGTGAAAAAATCCCTTACAGGAGAAGGGGTCAGCCTCACAAAAGCTGAGGGCAGAGGAAAACTTTACCTCGCAGACGAAGGAAAGAAAGTCTCGGTCCTGAAACTTGAAAATGACTCTATCTTTGTAAACGGAAACGATCTCCTTGCCTTTGAAACCTCGATAAACTGGGATATAAGGCTGCTGAAAAGGGTTGCCGGTATGATGGCAGGAGGACTTTTCAACGTGAAACTGGAAGGAACAGGTATGGTTGCCATAACAACCCATCACGACCCCCTAACTCTCCAGGTAAGTGCAGGGCACCCTGTCTTCACGGATCCCAATGCTACAGTTGCCTGGTCAGGGAACCTGGAACCTGACATAAAAACTGATATTTCCCTGAAAACCCTTGTTGGAAGAAGCAGCGGAGAATCCATCCAGATGGCCTTCAAAGGAGAAGGATTTGTAGTGGTTCAGCCCTATGAAGAGGTCTATTTCCAGGCCCAGATCTAAAAATAACGTTTAGAACGTAAATACCTACATTTAATTTTCTCAGGATTCTGTAACTATGGAAAATAAGAAAGGGCGCGGAAAATTCATTACAAAAACCATAACCACGAAAAAAACAGAAAAGTTGTGCCCGTGCTTCCTTTTTCCGGTATTTTCCGTGGTTTACCGATAGTATTTGTAAATTACTCCGCTACTTTCAGAAGCTGGGGCTTGAAACTTCATCTCCCAGGGCTGCTGAAATTCGAGACTTTTCCTTTTTTGCACACTCCATTCCGTCTTCAACAACTTCCCTGATGATATACCCAGCCTTGTGCAGGATAGTGTCCCCGATCTGAGGATCTTTGTCCATGCTTCCGGTACAGGGGTAGGAGTGGTGGGCACCTGAAATGGTTTCTTTATATCCGGAAACATCAGTCCAGCCGAGCTTTTTTGCCACAAACCAGGTGGAGCCGCATGGAGCATCCCTGAGAACACCAGCGCCTATGAACATCTTCCCATCGGGACTCATTTCGATCCTGAGCACAGGCCTTCCGAAGCCAAGATCAACGAATGCATCTATAATCGGTTTTCCGGTTTTTTCAAGGGCACAGAAGGGCTTTGGCGCCTCAAACTCGACTCCTATGACTTCGAACTCTGTTCGAAGCTGCTCAAGGACGCCTGCAGGGGTTTTCTTTGAATCTTCAGCCGGTGCAATTACGGCTTTTGCTTTTGTGTCCCGCACGACGTCTGGCAGGGCTGCAAGGAGATCGGGATGGATGCCAATAGCAAGTATCAGATCACATTTCGGAAGACCCGGGGGCATGTACTGCCCTGGCTCTTCTATAAACGGAGGCAGGTCTTCTGGGAATTCATGAATTCCCACAATCAGGTTTGCATATGACTTCCTGGCCTGCCTGCAGTGGTTGCAGAGCTCTCCGCAGGACACACAGAAATTCCCCGGGTTAATCAAGTTTTGAATAACCTTTTTTCCAAGTTCGCCTGAATAAAGTACAAGAATTTTCATAAATTGCTCCCTTTTTAAGAACTTTAAAAGTTATTTCTTAATTCTTTTTTAGAGAGATGAATTCCGCATTTACTTTGTTCTTACAATGAAAAAAAAGCACAACGAGCAGAGATTCACTTCTGCTTACCCTCTCATTATACATTATAATTATTTGTTTCAATGTATAAATAATGAAAGTTTCGAAATAGAAATCAGTATCCATAACTAAACCTCGATCCATTAAAGAAAAGAAAAATACTGAAGGCGAGAGAGAAGAAAAAAGTAAGGAAAAAAAGAAGCGAAAGCAGCGAAAGCAGCGAAAGCAGCGAAAGCAGCGAAAGCAGCGAAAGCAGCGAAAAGAGATATCAGGCAACGGAGAAAAGGGGAAAAGGGAAATCAGGCAAAAAGGAAAAGTAGGTGGTCCGTGATTAAGTGGTTGATATTATTCTCGGGCAATCTGACTGGCGTCTTTCAATCTTCCATCTGGTAGAAGACGACCAGTAGTGGACGATCTTCAACTAAGAGATTGTAATATCTTTAGCGTGAGGAGTGTGGTTCTAATGCACTCAAAAAATTAAGGGCCGTTGTTCCACTTATGATCGAAAGAATAAATTATTAAGTTATATGTATTTATAGAGAGTTCTCAAAAAATGATCGTTTTTAAGGGTTATTGAGCCTTATTTACTAGATTAAACATGACGTTAGTGCTTCCTCAATAAAAGGATATACTATAAGCAAATTATTTATCATTTAGAGAGATAAAAACTCTTAATTTCCTCTTTTTTAGATTTTTAAGCCTTATTTTGGACACTCAATTCGGTATAACTAATAACGAGCCGGATGCCATAATTATAAATAAATATTATTTGTCAAAATATTAAGCTTTTATTCAACTTTATTATTACTTTTAAAGATAAATAAGATATATTTTTCACCATATAGAATTATTAAAGCTTACTTTGACGTGAAGACTCTATATACATACCTATAGGCAAAAATAGACTGTTTGAATCCTTATTTTATACACTGATCTGAAGAACCAAATTATTATATCCTTATGTATATTTATCTATATTTTTCATTATTTGATTATCAAAACAATATTAATATTAATTTAGGCCATACATACATATTTATTTGCTTATTTTATGATATTATCTCAAAAACGTTTTTTTAAATATAAACTGGATTATTAATAACTAAAGATGGTATTTACACAATATGTCTATCTACGAGAAGTGGATTGAGAATCCAACCACTTTAAAATTGTATCAAATTGGGCAAAAGTTTGGGGAGTGGGGACAAATGGGAAAACAAACATTTGACAGAATGAAAAAGACAGCATGCCTGTTCATAATAGTCTTTTTTTTAATATTAGTGACAACTGCAGCAGCAGAGAACAACATAGAAAATAACAGTAACATAGGAAACAACAGCAACTCAGAGCAGAACACAGGAACCCCCGTTTACATAGATGCGGACTCAGGGAACATATTTAACAATGTCACATTTAACAATGTCATATTTGTCAATGGGCCTGACTCATGTAACACATTTAACGATGTCACATTTAACAATGTCACATTTAACAATGGGCAAAACCCAAGGATCATCGTTCGTAATCGCCAGAATCCAGGGAACACCGTTAACAATGAGTTGAACACAGAGGACACTGTTAACAATGAATCAGGTACGGAAAATACCGTTAATAATGAATCAGGTACGGAAAATACCGTTAACAATGAGTCTGATGCAGAGAGCACAGAAAATAATGGACAAGATTCAGGAAGTACCATAAATAATGGACAGGACGCAGGAAGTACCATAAATAACGGACAAGACGCAGGAAGTACCATTGAAAATGGGCCGTACGCAGGGAGTACATTTAACATAGGACAATACGCTGGGAGTACATTTAACATAGGGCAGTATGCAGGGGCTGTCATTAATATCGGGCAGAACGCAGGAAGCACTGTAAATAATGGAGAGAAATCAGGGAGCACCGTAAATAATGGAGAGGAATCAGGGAGCACAATTAATAGTGGACAGTACGCAGGGAGCACCATTGACAATGGACAGAAAGCAGGAAGCACTGCTAACAATGGACAATATGCAGGAAGTACCATTAACAATGGACAGAAAGCAGGAAACACTATTAACAATGGACAGAAAGCGGGAAGCACCATTGACAATGGACAATACGCAGGAAGTACCATTAACAATGGACAGAATGCAGGAAGTACGGTTAACGGAGATAACACCATTAATAATGGACAAGATGCGGGAAACACTGTTAACAATGGACAATATGCAGACAGCACCATTAATAATGGACAGGATGCAGGAAGTACGGTTAACGGAGATAACACCATTAATAATGGACAGAAAGCGGGGAGTACCATTGACAATGGACAATATGCAGGAAGCACCATTAATAATGGAGAGAAATCAGGAAGTACAGTTAACGGAGGTAACACCATTAATAATGGACAAGTTGCAGGGAGTACCATTGACAATGGACAATACGCAGGAAGTACTGTTAACAATGGACAGGATGCAGGAAGCACCATTAATAATGGAGAGAAATCAGGAAGTACTATTAACAATGGACAGGATGCAGGAAGCACCATTAATAATGGACAGAAAGCGGGAAGCACCATTAACAATGGGCAGGATGCAGGAAGCACCGTAAATGATGGAGAAAAATCAGGAAGCACCATAAATAATGGGCAGGATTCAGGAAGCACCGTAAATAATGGAGAGAATTCAGGAAGTACCATAAATAATGGAGAAAATTCAGGAAGCACCATAAATAATGGGCAGGATTCAGGAAGCACCGTAAATAATGGAGAGAAATCAGAAAGTACCGTAAATAATGGGCAGGATTCAGGAAACACAATTAACAATGAGCAGGATGCAGAAAATATCGAAAATGATGGGCAAGATGCGGAAAACACCGAAAATAATGGGCAGAGCTAAAACACAAAAACATACAAAAAACACATTGTTTCGGCACAATACTGTTAATAGGACTTACACGTGGAACTGAGTCACTGAAAAACTAGTACCATGACAACTTAGTTGTGAGCCACTTATATACTTTAAGTTCATTTTATATCTTATGTTAAATATTAATTTTAAAAATAGTGAAGTGAAATTCC
>JGI24731J21663_1001084_pt1 | contig 23531 bp, 7 predicted proteins | sample EPASupsiteHSE605_FD_21663 | JGI IMG/M metagenome (IMG submission 21663) | reverse complement strand
GGACTAGTTAAGAATTGAGTATCAGAAATAATCAATGACAAAATTGGCTGAAGAATTGCCTCCATTCTTCCAATAACCCGAAGTTGCAATATCATTTCAATCGGAGAACATGATTGGTTTTCTAATTTTGAAAATTCCAATGTAACCCGAGAATAATATATCAAACAAGATAAAATTGGATTGAAATTCTCTTGATTTTGTTTATTACGAATATCTGGCCATCTGTTTTTTAACTGGTTCCCTTGATTGATTATAAAATTCCGAGCTGATTCAAGAATAACACGAAATTCTCCATATTTTTTCAATCCCAAATTCTTTCGATCATTTTCAAATAGTTTTATCACTTCTTCAACACCTCCACTCTGATCCTCATTTGAAATCATCTTTAATTCACTAATAACCTTTTCATAATTACCATATCCGGTATTATCAACATTTTCTCCTCCCTCTGACTCTCCTTTTAATTATCCACCACTTGAAACATCCTCTATCATCTACAGAACGATATGTTACGTTGAACTTAATATTAATCTATCAATTTAATTATTGCCACAACGATTATTAGATAAATGACAATCAACTTTCTTGTCTGTTGGAGGCTTTTTTTAAGATCCTCATCTTCATTAGATGCAAATTATAGCTCTGGTATTATTAATGTTGAGAATGTAGGAGAAGCAGATAGAAGACTTGATTCGACTGAGTTTAGTTTGAAAATGTATTATAATGTTAGTAATTATAGGGCATCAAATATGTTGTCGGGAAATCATGGAGGAGCATTATATTTTCGAAATTATGGATGGAAAACCCCAGAGGTTAGTATTAATAATTCGGTTTTTGAAGGGTGTTTGGTTAATGGGACTAATAGAGGAGGAGCTTTTTATATTTCAGATGCTACTATTTTATCCATAAACAATTCATATTTTAATAATAATAGTGCTTATTATGGGGGAACTGGGTATATTGTAGGAATCTCCAACTGTTTTATTCAGAATTCGATGTTTTCCTATTCAAATAGTAGCATTTATGGTTCTTTTTATATATCATCTAGTATTTGCAGAATCGATTCTGTAATTTTCAATTCTTCATATGCTCAGGCTTCTTATGGAGGTATTTATTTTTCTGGATCAGAGATTAGTATTAACAAAACTGTTTTTTATAATTGTTCGTCTCGAAATGAATGTGGAGGATTGGGGAGCTCGTCAAATATTAGGGTATTTGATACTTTGTTCGAGCTTTGTTCATCAAATATTGGAGGAGCAGTTTATTTAAATTCGAATTCTATTACCATTCAAATTATGTTTTGTTCTTTTTTATCTTGTTCAGCAACCTCCCAAGGTGGATCACTATATTTGTATCAGGTACAAAGCATTACAATGTCACATGTTTGTTCATATAATTCGAGTAGTCAACAATATTCTTTTTGTTATACTTATGTTTATGGAACTTCAAATCATGTAATTTTCGATACAAATACTATTTCAAAAGCAAAAAGGACAAGTTCATACCATATGTATTTTAATTATGGCAGTATTGATATCATTGGGACGAATGTATCTCATTCAATAGCAACCAGCAATAGTAATAACATTTATATTATTCCATCATTTTCTTTTGATGTTCGTTATTCAACTTTTGTAGGTATGTCATATTGTAATTATAATATTTATGCTCAAATTACAGAGAGTTCTTTGAGTTCTTTTATGTCTTACCTTAATTATGTTAACAATAGTGGTAGTTATCAATTCAATTTAGTGCCAAAGAGTTCATCTTATCCAATTTATATTCAGTCATCCATATTTGCTTCTAATAATGGTATTTTGTTTTCTGGAACCTATATTGTTAGATCATCCCATGTTTATCATTCAGGCACCATTTTTTCCGGTACTTATTCCCATTACAATGTAATTTATGCTGGTGGAATGACTGAAACAATGGTTATTTCCCACTATTCAACATATGGATGCAGAACTCCAGATTCTCTTGGACAACTTGATGTTCCATGCCAAACACTCAACTCAATTCCCCCATTGCCAACCAGTTGTTATGTTTATAATACTCATCAAGAAAGCTCAACAACACTTGATAGTATCATTCCTATAATTGTCACAGCAATCCTTTATCAATAAAAAAAGAACAAATATTTACCATAATGGATTCCATCCTTGATATAAGCTTGCAAGATTATAATTATTTGTTGCCTCAGATATTAAATAATCAACTTGTTCTGGAACTGTTAGTGATGAGTTACTGCCAATATCTGAACCTTTTATTTTATCTGCAATTCTGTTCATAATTTTCATTATCTGAATGTGATCTTCATTTTTTTCAGCCAGATTTAGATCAGTAATTGCTAATGAACCAGATATGGCCTCAATCTGTGACACGTAATTAAAATGTTTTGGTTTTGTCAATGGTTCACGGAAGAATATTTCTAGAACTGACATCACTTCTTCTCTATGCTCCCTGAGAGTTCGAATTGTTTCTTGACATATGGTTCTAAATGATCCCTCAACCCCGCTAGGACCTAGTGCAGCTTGCATCATACGTGTTAATCTAAATGGGATTTTCTCTGCTAATTGAGCTCTCTCGGCTGTTACCTCGAAACAATCACCAAAGTCAATATGAATAACAGAGCCAGAAAATCTTTGAATCATTATATTTGAAGGGTGTCGATCACCCAATCCTATTGTATAACCAACAATAGACATTAAAGCAGAAGTCTTGGAGAAATTAATAGTCTGGCTAACCCAAGACTCTGTGTCAAGAGATTTAAGCCACATGATATTCTTGAGGTCATCTCCTTTTGTAGTGGAGCAGACAACTTCAAGGGCTTCCAATCTATGAATAGGCAACAAAGAATTAATTGCATCACATGAATTCTCTTGCAAAAGACTCTGTTCCAAAGATAAGTTGATTCCGTTAATCTGACGGTACTCATTAATCAACTCAGAAATGGTATCGCATCCAGGAATCCATTGTATTAAACCTGCAGATGGTGTAAGGGGTGAAATTGAGGTTATTGTGATCCTTGGGATGGATAAAGGTGAAATGCTATTAACCAATTCAAAGAATTGCATTACCCGTTGATCTAATCTTAAATCTTCTCTGCCTTTCAAAAGAAACAAATATTGATGTCCATCATTACCAACTATCTTAAGCTGTTTGGGCCTTTGTTTAGACAAAATAACTCCAAGTTCACTTCCGAATCTCTTAATTGTAATAGGTTGTGTATTTGGTTTAAATGTACCGAAAACAGATATTGGTGAATTCTTTATCGAAAAGAGCGCAGGTGCTAAGGATGGAAGAGATAAAGTTTTCTCACTTGACAAGTTTGCTGCAAATGTTTTCTGAATCATCACTAACTCATTGAACTGTACAGATGATATTGACTCCTTGGAAATAACATCATTCATTATTCCATTAAGGGTTTTGATATGTGACTGATATCGTTGGATGAAAGTTGAATCATACTCACATGATGTTGATGATTTTAATCGATTTATAACACATGTGCAAACCACCCGTATAACTTCGGAGAAAGATCTATCTGTTCTATAGCTCTCTAACACAACATAAAGGGAATCTGATAGGAATTCAGCAAGTGTAACACAGGCATTTGTTAATCCCTGATGAATTATTTCTGCTGATTCATAAAAAGAAGTGTGGTTAGCTTTGAACTCTGACAATATTTGCTGGACAACTGAGCTCTCTGTACCAAATTTGCTAGTAAATATTAATGGAAATATGACACCATTGGGATACATATTGAGTAATGATGCTAAAAGAGATTTCACAAACTCACGGAGCATAACAGAATGAGTATACTGATAAACCATTAATTGAGGGAGTATAGATAAAAAAGACTTCAAAGGTATTTCATTCAGAACATTTTTTGTAGATTCATAAACCTGAGGAGATGATGAACTTCGGAATAAAACAGAAGATAATTGCAACATGTCAGAAAATGAGCTCTCGGGATGCAAAAAGACACATTTAGAATAAGCATTAATTGACTCAATGGCAAAGTCAACCCAGTTGTGAACCTGGGCAAAAAATAAGTTCATACTTGACCATGCCCATAGATTTGTAGCCCGATAGTGATCAGATCTCTGTTTAAGTGACTGAGAACAGAGAGATCGTATTTCAATCAAGCTTTGAATATCTGTTTGGTCTCTTTTTTGTGCAATCCATTTTCCTTTCAAGAAAAGAAGTCTCGAATATAATTCTGGATACTGCTCAACTATTGATCCCGTTGTTATTAACATATCAAGCATTTTCATTGACTCAATTTCATTACCTTGTTTCCAAAGAAGCCTAACTTTTTCAAATACAACAAGAGGATTACTTGCTTCTTTATCATTGGCAAAGTGTTTAGCAAAAAATGAATTAAAAATATCATACTCATTTGAATGTCTTGCAAACCTTAAAAATGCTAGTTTCGCTTCCAAATCGTGTTCTTGATTTAATATCTCAATTCTCATTGATAATAACCTTTTAATTGCCTGAAAATGATAAGAAACATGAGAAATCCTCTCGGCCCATATCTTTGATACATTTTTTGGAAACCTAACCACTTCTTCAAGTTCTGTAAGCTGCTGAGCATACACAATATAAGGAGCTAATGCACTGAATCCATGGGCGAAAAGGGGGCCTGCTTCCTTTCCGAGAACCTTAAAACCATCATCAATGTTTTGTGACACGTTCTCATGTTTTCTGATCATGTTAATTGACTTTAATATAATAGATCCAACAGAATTAGGATTGGTTTGCAGTACATTTTCAAACTCATTGTAATTACCCAATTGATAAAAAGCATGAGCAAAAATCAATGCAGTATGCTTCTTATCTTTGTCATTTAAATTATTGAAATGGCCATAAAGACGAATGATCTCTTCCCATTTTTCTTCGATTTCATGGGTTTCAAGAGTGCACATTAATTGCTCAGATTCATGAATTGAGCTTTTGATTGCAGATAAAACAGTTTTATTTCGAACAAGTGAGGAACTAGCATCAGGAATAGAATAACCACTTATTTTTGATAATCCTTTTGCTTCATCATATAATCCAAGCTGATTGTAAATCTGAATTAAGGACATTGTTGCGGTAGAATTGTTGGAGCACGAATCATAATCCAAAATTGCACATCTTAATGCAAAAGTTGGTTTCTCGGCTTTCAAAGCATACTTGGTGTTCTTAAAAAAGTTGTGAGAAATGGGCTTTTGAGCTCGATTCAAAAATTCGTGAATTCCGATAAGAGTAGCCAAAACAGATTTAGGCGGATTTAGGCTAAATGCGTGATTAATAATGGTTTCAATAAGGCCCTGCTCAATTGTATCAAAGACCATCCAACATGATAAAAAAGCAGCATTAAATATACTACGAGCAAAAATCATGGAATCTTGAAGAATTATTCTGGATGTATGAATAACCCTGGAAGGAGAATTATCAATAAATACATATATAAACTGTCTAAGCCATTCTTTCCATGAATTATTTGTCATTGAAGTATCAAGTTGGATTTTGGTATATATTTCATCAAAAGAATATTCTCTTTGAGGATTCATTACATGAGAAAACAATTTGTTTGAATCAATAATAATTTCAGGGAACTCAGAAGGTTTCTTTTTTTCTGTTAATGTCGAAATTGTATTAAAGAAAGGAGTAACAAGTCCTTTGCTGTTTAAAATTTGATATGTTGGTTCCCTGAACATTTTGAAATCCGGTCCCATTGTAGTGGCAAGACTATAAATCACTTGAAGAGCTGAGTTAATAATTGCAGCATTCTCATTCTTTAAAACATGAAAACATGATCTAATAATCATCGAGCAATAAGTAGAACAATCATATGATTGAACAATAGAACGAAGTGCGTTAAGAGATCTAGTAATCAATTCACTATTGTTGACATTAAATATAGTATCAACAACCTGTCTTACAATTATAAAAATGAAATTGGCAGCAAAATTTGATAGTTCAGTCAATGCATGCAGAACTAAACTCGCAACTGTTGGGCTATCGGTTCTCTTTTTAGAGAGTAAATCAAGAAGAATAGTAGTGATTCTAGGAATATATGGGGAAAAAGATTCCTTCAATGCTTTAGCAATGACTGGTATCAGATTAATAATATCGATTTGATAAACTCCCCCATATAAATCCTCAACTAATTGATAAAAAGACCCTGCATAGTTTTGAAGCCATTCTGTCGGGCACATAAGAATCCTTTTTGACATTTGAAAATAATCTGGCTTTTCTTCATTAGAAGATTTTCTCAAATCACTTAGAAAGCTTGGCATATATTGGAAAAAGTACTTTTTAGTCATTGGGGTAGGTGTACACTCAGAAAAAATTGTTGCAATAACACTATGTGCTTTGCAATGGAGCAGAGTTTCCGAATTATCAGTCAATAAAGACTTGATACTAGAAATTACAACATGAATGTAATAATCCTCATATGAAAGCTCTCGGCCTATCAAAAATAAATTAATATTATTAGCAGACTCTGAATGAAGATCAAAAATAGTTTGAACAACTGGAGGCATAATTGGACCAACTTGTCCCATTATCTTAAAAATCAAAGAATGAACACTTGAAGATATATTTCTTGAGCCAAGTTTAGTTAGATTTTCCATTAAATAAGGTATTTTTATGGTTTCTGAAGGACCAATCTGTTTGATAATAATCAATAAAGCATTTAACAAGGAAACAATAATTTCCTTTTTGGCAGCATTATTTAAGGAATTAATAAATATTGAAATAATGTCATTAATTGAGGATCTGATGAGACTAAAATCCCTTTCGCATATACAAGCAATAGAATCAATAAAGCTCTGGGCAATTGATGATGAAAATGTTCTATCAAAAAACGACAATTTGGAATAATTTGATGATGGATTTCCAATAGCATCAAGTTTCACTTCATTTGCCGAATTATTTCTCACTAATGGATTAATTACAGGAAGAAATCCATATGATGATTGTTTTGTAATCATCCCTGATACAGAAAACGAACCAAAAGACCCGCTCATCTGGGTTTGTATTTGTTCAATTTGATTATTCTGAGATTCTTGTTCTTCTTCAACAGATGACTTTAAATGAATTAGAAGATGTTTGATAGAAATTGATATGAATAATGGAATATAAACAGGCAAGATATATTCCACAGTCGAAAAAATGATGGGCAAGCACTGGGTTGCATCAGATATTAGCCTTGGAGACTTGGAAGAGCCACATATGAAAAGAATATCAAGAAGAACCCTCCTTAAAATAGGATACACCATTGAAGGGTTGAGTCCACTAACACCTCCGATAATTCTTAATACTTCCATTCTAACTTGATAATTTCCATCTTTAATTATAACAGAAAAAAGGTCAAGAAAAGATGGATATGCCAAAAAAGAAGGATATGGCTTCTTAAATGCAGTAAGAACAGCAAGTCTCATTAAATGTGATTGTTCTTTAAGTGCCATTTGTATTAGTTGATGAGCATTTTGTATTTGTTTCTTTAATGGTTGATTTATATGAAGTTTAACTAGAGCGGCTGGTATATGTGGTCTTATTACAGGATCATCGCTGTTTAGATACTGATTAAGTGTGGAAATTATATTGTATATGTATGAAGCATCCTCAAGCGGGGGTATTGAAACAATTAATTTGATTAATGAAGAAATTGAACATGTTTTAACGAATACTGGCATCAGTACTTTAACTTCATTCCAAAAATTCGGAATATTCGTCACAAAATATGAAAATGTATTGATAAGGTCTTCAGTAAATGTCGCTTTGGCGAATATCTTGGAAATCTTGTTTAAATCGCTTGTGAATAGGTTTGGGAGTCTAGCATACAAATCCATTAATAACTTACTGCCTTTTGATACCAATTCTGTGGATTCTTTGTTTTCAATGAGTGCTTTTAATGTTTTAAACAACCTGAGTTCTCTGTTGACAATTTCTTTCGGGTGAAATTTAATAATAAATGATATTGAATTCACATCTTCAATTTTGTTCATAGAATAATCAGTCCAAAGCATATTAATTATTGTATTTAGAGTAGTTTTATCATTAGGTGTCAGAAGTGTTAATAATAGAATCTTTGAAGCAGTTGATATTTTAGGATCAGATTGTTGTGTCAAAGCACCAAAACTCTTAATCCAAAAAGAACTCTTTTCCATTAAAACTGTGGGAAATTGATCACATATGGCCAATAGTGCCAATAAAGAACCATGTATGAGATTTGGTTTTGTCATATTTTCATTGCGTATGATATGCTCTGAGTGTTCTAAAAGAGAAAAAGGAATCTGTGATCTGCGAGAATAAGAGAAAAAATCTACCAGTAGTTGATATGAATCCATCCTTATATTATCCACAGGAAGAAACAATGTGAAGCTCAAAAACCCAAAAAACTCTGTTGAATACAACTCCAAAAAAGAAATGGCGTTAACCACAAGAGATTTCAAGAGGTTCTGACATTGCAATAATTGCAAAGTGGTGGATTTTGATTGATAAATCTGAACTGCATTTTTGCACTCATCAAAAATAAAACTCGATGAAGATGGGAAACGAACAGAAAACTTAGATATACAAAAATTAACGAATTTATGATGGTTTTGATTTGATATCATTGGAATTTTCTGATAAACGTGTGCACATTTTTCAATATTCGATACAGAATATCTAGATAATATTCTAGCACCAATGCACGCCCTAACAAAACTTTTAGAATCAAGAAGATTTAGCTGGGTTACTATTTGTTCATAAAACTGATTTTTCACCTCGTTCTCACTAGTATTTGACAAAGTTGACCAATAATCAAAAATTCTATGTTTGTATTCTTTATAAACTAACACAATCTCGTTAAAAATCTCCGGAATCCGCAGATCAGCCAAATTCATGTTTTGAAGAATTTGAAGCTGTTACGATGGCTTTACATAATCGTTAGGGCACGTTTATAATTTTTGGGTCTTTGCCTTCTGGTGTGACTAAGAGTTGCCTTGGTTTAATCCATTTAAAGTTCAATACTGAAGGGACATTATTATCAAACACAAGGAAAAGTTTGATTTCGCTTTCGTTTTCTTTTGGTATGGAAATTTCATAGATTGATATCTTATTGATGGCCTTGATATACACAAATATTAGGCATCCTGATGGATCGATAACTACATGATCTATCATTATGTTGTCCGTAACTGTGGCGGAACCCATAATAAAATAGTTATCTCTTCTTTGGGCACAAGATAATTTTCCTTCGTGTGAGCCGAAAGCTATGAGATGCTTTTCACTGTTGTATGAAAACCAATGAACTTCATCATCAAATGCTTTCAAACCATGGGTCAGCGCAGCATGTCCAAGTTTTTCACATGCTCTTATCAATGCTCCTGCAGAATCGTGGATATACTCTGAATGAATAGAACCTTTTGATAAAGCACTCAACAGGTGTTGGGTCATGATACTCGAAACATTTGTTCTTCCAGATTCGATCATTTCTTTGGTTGTTTCGATGAACTTTGCTGGAAGAGTCGTGACACATGATTCAAGCATTGGATCATTCATACTACTGCATGACTCTGCTGAAACTTTGATTAGGCTCTTCACATCGTCAACTAACGGTGCATATTTATGCATACCTCTTGCGAGGAGCTCTCTAACGAAAAACTTCATTGTATCAACGGACATTAAACTGATCATTTGGTTTACAGCATCACGAATTGCTTCCGGTGGTAAATGATCGATTAATGTCGTGGAAATTGCAGCAGAAACGAGGCCATATGTGGTTCTTAAATGAGGAAACAACCTAAAACTCTCTTGAAGGCGTTTTGACCATTCAAGACGAGTTGACTCAGGATAACGCTTCAAAACATCAAGAACATAGTTATGAATCTCAGCACTGCACATCAGCAAAAACCTAAACAGGTGTATTAGTGATGGTGGATGAAAATCATGAACAGCTGATGTTAGTGTAGAAGGATCAATATTGAATAGAGATATATAATTTTGAGAAAAGAGATGATGAACTTTCATTGCAAAAGATAACATAGCTCTTTGGGCCAGAATGGTAGCAGATATAAGAGATGATACTTGCCACAATTGTTTTCCAGAAAACCTGATGGTTGGAGACCATATTGAAAGAACTCTTGAAGCACCAACAGTACCCATTGTGAATGACAAGCTATTCAGATGTGATCCAAGTTCATGAAAGTGACGAAGTGTTCTCTCGGATATCAATTCGACCACAAGCGGAAAATTCGGAATCAGGCTTAGGGCTTCATTGATTGGGATATTCGGGTTTGAGACTAGGACATTTGCGATTTCTTTTGCCAAAAAATGTATGTCGATCATAATAATGTTCAGGCTTAAACCCCCAAATCTTAATGGTTTAATCATGAAATGACTATGTTTCCTAAGAGGAGGTTTTATCTCAACTAAAAACTGCAAAGAATCTTTCAAGAATTGCTCTTTTTGGTGGCCAGCCATAATTGTTTCAAGGTTTCCAGATGCTAATGACCATAGATACAATGATGTACAATCAACTAAAAGCAGCTCTGTAAAAGGATGATACCATAAATGTTTGATATTTGCATCATGACCACTCAAAATCCTTTTACTTTCATGATCAATTAATGAAATCATGGAAATAACATTATTTCTTGTTACACAAAAAATCATATCATCTATTAAAGTATCTGTGTTTCTACTTACTCTCAATATCTGGTCAACTGGAGCCGTAAAATGATAGTGCTTGGCAACAAGCTCAAAATCCATAAGGCGGAATATATATAGTAAGCAATCTTCACCTGCACTTACAAGATAATGATCAGTAACGCAGAGAGCTGTTACTTTACCTTTGTGATGAACTTTGGTTCTTTGTTTCTTTGGTTTTTTGTCGTCTCCAAATTTGACGAATCTAATAGAAATTTTACCTTGCAAAGAACCTTCCACAACTGCTATAATCTCATTTCCGACAACTAAGTAATCTTGTGCAGTTATTGGGTGATTGCGGGGTTTAAATGAGCTCTTTAACTGGTATTCTTGGAAATCTTGGCATCCAACAATGAGGTTTTCATGATCACCTAATAGAATAGATTCCTTAAATGCTGCTAAAGCGGGCATATACATACCACTATTACTATTCACATCATAAATAAGTTCGGGCTGATCAAGAATAATCCTATCCATTGACTCATTTGATGAAGATCTAATAGGTGGCTTTAAATCATTATATGATTCTTCATTTTCATCAATTTCATCATCAGCAAGTGGTGCAAGAAAAGCAGGATTGCTTAAAAACTTGTGAGAGTGTATAAATGATAGATTGGTTTCTGATCCTTCATGTTGGGAAAAAGTTTTTATCAAAACTGACTCATGAGTATTCATTGGTGAGGGATCGAAAACTTGATATGAAAAAAGTGATCCATTCATTTTAACAATAACATAATTATCTTCGGATGTCCATACAGCTGAACCAATGCTTGTCATTTCATGATCTGTAAATGCAGGAAATCCTGGAGTAGTCAAAGAAATCACCGCATATCCATCAGATAGTATTAAAAGCAAAAATCTGAACGATGGAGATGGGAAAGCATTCAGAACAATGGAATCTCTTGAAGAATACAATAAAACAGCTTGGCTATATGGTTGATTATTAGCTAAACAAGTGTAATGAGCACATCCTTTGCTATTAACAGTCATTAGCCACTCTGTTGATGCTGGATAAATTGTTAAACATGTATAAAACTGATTTGATGGGCGAATCTTTGTTAAAACTTGTCCAGATTGAATATTAACAATATATAAATGAGAAAATGAGCCCGAAATAACTGCTTTCTCGACATATGTTCGAGAAACTGCAATTCTTTGGCAACCTTCGGGGCATATTCTTTCAAATTTTGCATGGCAATATCCATCATATATTCCCCAAATGCATATTGTTCCATCGTGAGACAGAGAAACAACAGCTTTTTTAATATCTGGATATGAGCATCTATCAAATTGTACTATTTTCGAATTATGCCCAAATTGAAAACTAACAACTTGCGCTTTTTCTTCTAGAATATACCATCGAGCAACTGTCCCCCTATGCGATCCAGAGAATACAATTGCTTCAACTTTTCCGTCAATAACATGTGCCGGAAAAGGTTTTTTACTAAAATCACAAACATAAATCGCGCTGCAATTAAATGAAGGGTGATATAATCGTTTCCAATTAACCATTGATGTAAAAAGATCATTATCATTCATTGCTAGCACAATGACGATAAAAGTGGTTATTTAGGAAGGGGCACCCTGTGTTTCTGCATTGCGCTTCTTGCAGTTTTCACTCTCCTTGCTTCTATTGCCAAATCGCTTACTAATCCATCCAATTTCAGCATATCATTAGGTCTACTCGTACAGCATCTATCTTGGGTGGTGTTATCCTTTAGCGACTTGAATGATCCTGTAATGCTCTGCACTGGTTTACCACATGCAATACACTTGGTATTTGTGCATGATGAAGAAGAAGTTCCATTTACAATATCATACAAACTATTTGCAAGTTCATCAAAATCATTTCTGTATACAATACTCTCCTTCTTCTCTTCAAAGAACTGAAGACTATCAGATATCTTTTTGCTTCTTAAATCGCAATTATTAATATAATTTAAATAATCTCTTCTGTCCACTTTGCTTTGCGTTTGCATATCAATATAGGTTAAATAAGAATGGTACTCACGCAAAATTCCTTGAATTGATGGGATTGCTGAAGTAACATGCTGCATGAATTCAAATACAGTGTTGATTTTTGGTGGTTTATGAAACTCAGGAATTTCGGCCCTGTTATATGAAGGTATTGCTTTGAATTGTGGAATGTCCAACCCATCAGGAAGTATCATCTCCATTTTTTCGCGGATATCAATATAGTTTTCCCTGAGTTCTTGAATCAATTTAGCATTTTGAGCAGCAATAGCTCTGTCTTTCATAATTACACTTTGAATAACGCTCGATGATCCTTGTTGAGTCACCAGAGATGAATCACCAAAAGCTGTAGCTATTTGAAATACCGTGTTTTTAAGTTCATCAACCCTATTATTTAGCTTTGTTATCGATAACTTCATGTCTTGAAACACTCTTGATCCATCTGACGATGATGATGACTTTTCGAGCATTTCAACCTGGCCTCGGATTGCAGCGCTTACAGAAAACAGCATTTCGTTGATTTTTCCTTGAACTAACTGATTTATTGTGGTGGATCGTTCGTCAAGCTCTTGTTTAAATCCATTCATTGTTTGGCCAACACGAATATTAGATTCTTCGACCTGTTTTTGAAGGCTTAATACAAGATTTTTCATATCACTAAACTCTTTCAGTGTTGGTCTATTTGCCAATTCATCTTTCAATTCTTGAATTTCATTATTTTGTTGTTTGATTCTATCAGCAAGCTTCTGAAAGATTTGCTGAACAACAAAATCATCGACTTGAAGAGAAAATAATGGTTTTCCTGTGTCCATTTCAGCCCGAAAATCATTATCACTCATAATAATATGTGTTTATTTTTTGATTTTCTCTCCATTTAAAATACAAAAGGAGGGCTGTAATTATGATGGAAGGTATCTTGTTTCTCATTACTAAGCTTATCTTCATGCTTTGTGCATATGCTTGATTCTGATGGTTGAATTGTTATTCTTTGGCAGATTAAATATATGATAACACCAATGATTAGAATTGAAAGAATAATGGTAGAACTAATTAATGCTGTATATGTTTGATTATTAATATTATTATTGTAAGTGATTTCATTACTATGAATTGGTGTTCTTTCAAAAATATCAATTGGAAAAGTTCGATGCTCAGTTCTTTCAGGGTGATTTGAATTTATTGGAGACATTTCTCCATATGATCTGTATGGAGTTAGAATTGGTGTCATTTGGATTGTGCAATCCATTGTGACAAATGGTGTGGATATGGGTGAGATGAATGGTGTAAATAACAAAGTTTCTTCAATAGTCAACTCTTTTGTTTTAATGAAGGTTTCTTCAATAGAAACATCATTTGTTTGTATGAATGTTTTTTCTGGGGTGGGATTCAAAGATTGAAAACCATCTGCTTTACAATAATATGATCCATAGTATCCAACTTGATATGTATGTGACAAAGTAATTGAATTATTTGAACCAAAAGAAGAACCCCCAGAATGGTGAATGAAGCTATTAGATATGATAAAAATTGCCCCTGAAGATGAATGATAAAGTTCATTTGTGTTTGAATGAATGACGCAATAATTGAGTATATATGTTCCTGATTCAAAAAAAAGGTGATGGGAAGCTTTATTATGAACCAAGTTGAAAAATTCAACTTTTCCTGTACTATAATAAAACCAAATACACAACCATTTTGCATTATTATTTGATATTGTACAAAAAGAGCTATTAAATGATGATGTTTGAGAAAAACACACACCAGATACTTGATCAACAGAATTAAGTGAACTGTTTGAAATTTGAAAATCTTGCTTTCCTCCTCGTAAATATATAGGATAATACCCTATGTACTTATAGGAACATAATGAAACTGACAAATAATCCACATATATTGTTTTTGTTGAATGAATATAGGCAAAATGATAATAGGTGGTAACAGAACAGTTATTTGCACATATCTTATTGAGAAAGGCATTGAATGAAGAAAAATATAATGCTCCTCCTTCATCTGAACATGAACAACCATAAAACATTGATTCTGACACAATCAAAGTGTATGTGCCTCCACTAATATATATTACACCTCCACTACCAGATAATGTAGAAATCCTAGAAAAAAAACAATTAATAATGCTCACATTGCAATTATAAAATGCTCTCCCTTGATCTATTCTTTCTTCTAAACAAAAATTTTGTCTTGTTGATCCCAGATTTCCGACATTTCTTTTTCCCATATGAGATTCAACATTTGAACAATTTCCATAGATTAAATATGAGATAATAATAATCAAAAAAGCATTAAGATGTTGATTTTTCCACCGTAATACTATTTTTGATCTGTGTTCAATAAATGCTTGAATAAGTGAAAACGCTTGAAAAATACTTACTATTAACATAGCACATACCCAAACAAACAAATTACTATTAATGATCTGAGACCCAATCGAACTTAAAGCATCTTTAGTAACATTATGAATATTTCCCCGTTTTAAAAAATCATTTCGATGTAAATACCTAAAATCTTTCATTAACTGCCCAAATACTTTAAAATCAAGACATTGATGACAACCAACCATGTTTCCAATGTTTTTATAAAAATTCCACATTAGTCAATTATTTTTATTTTATTAGGTATCTTGTTTCTCTTTACTAAGCTTATTTTCATGCTTTGTGCATATGCTTGATTCTGATGTTCCTATTCTTCTTCTTTGGCAGATTAAATATATGATAACACCAATGATAAGAATTGAAAGAATAATGGTAGAACTAATTAATGCTGTATATGTTTGATTATTAATATTATTATTGTAAGTGATTTCATTACTATGAATTGGTGTTCTTTCAAAAATATCAATTGGAAAAGTTCGATGCTCAGTTCTTTCAGGGTGATTTGAATTTATTGGAGACATTTCTCCATATGATCTGTATGGAGTTAGAATTGGTGTCATTTGGATTGTGCAATCCATTGTGACAAATGGTGTGGATATGGGTGAGATGAATGGTGTAAATAACAAAGTTTCTTCAATAGTCAACTCTTTTGTTTTAATGAAGGTTTCTTCAATAGAAACATCATTTGTTTGTATGAATGTTTTTTCTGGGGTGGGATTCAAAGATTGAAAACCATCTGCTTTACAATAATATGATCCATAGTATCCAACTTGATATGTATGTGACAAAGTAATTGAATTATTTGAACCAAAAGAAGAACCCCCAGAATGGTGAATGAAGCTATTAGATATGATAAAAATTGCCCCTGAAGATGAATGATAAAGTTCATTTGTGTTTGAATGAATGACGCAATAATTGAGTATATATGTTCCTGATTCAAAAAAAAGGTGATGGGAAGCTTTATTATGAACCAAGTTGAAAAATTCAACTTTTCCTGTACTATAATAAAACCAAATACACAACCATTTTGCATTATTATTTGATATTGTACAAAAAGAGCTATTAAATGATGATGTTTGAGAAAAACACACACCAGATACTTGATCAACAGAATTAAGTGAACTGTTTGAAATTTGAAAATCTTGCTTTCCTCCTCGTAAATATATAGGATAATACCCTATGTACTTATAGGAACATAATGAAACTGACAAATAATCCACATATATTGTTTTTGTTGAATGAATATAGGCAAAATGATAATAGGTGGTAACAGAACAGTTATTTGCACATATCTTATTGAGAAAGGCATTGAATGAAGAAAAATATAATGCTCCTCCTTCATCTGAACATGAACAACCATAAAACATTGATTCTGACACAATCAAAGTGTATGTGCCTCCACTAATATATATTACACCTCCACTACCAGATAATGTAGAAATCCTAGAAAAAAAACAATTAATAATGCTCACATTGCAATTATAAAATGCTCTCCCTTGATCTATTCTTTCTTCTAAACAAAAATTTTGTCTTGTTGATCCCAGATTTCCGACATTTCTTTTTCCCATATGAGATTCAACATTTGAACAATTTCCATAGATTAAATATGAGATAATAATAATCAAAAAAGCATTAAGATGTTGATTTTTCCACCGTAATACTATTTTTGATCTGTGTTCAATAAATGCTTGAATAAGTGAAAACGCTTGAAAAATACTTACTATTAACATAGCACATACCCAAACAAACAAATTACTATTAATGATCTGAGACCCAATCGAACTTAAAGCATCTTTAGTAACATTATGAATATTTCCCCGTTTTAAAAAATCATTTCGATGTAAATACCTAAAATCTTTCATTAACTGCCCAAATACTTTAAAATCAAGACATTGATGACAACCAACCATGTTTCCAATGTTTTTATAAAAATTCCACATTAGTCAATTATTTTTATTTTATTAGGTATCTTGTTTCTCTTTACTAAGCTTATTTTCATGCTTTGTGCATATGCTTGATTCTGATGTTCCTATTCTTCTTCTTTGGCAGATTAAATATATGATAACACCAATGATAAGAATTGAAAGAATAATGGTAGAACTAATTAATGCTGTATATGTTTGATTATTAATATTATTATTGTAAGTGATTTCATTACTATGAATTGGTGTTCTTTCAAAAATATCAATTGGAAAAGTTCGATGCTCAGTTCTTTCAGGGTGATTTGAATTTATTGGAGACATTTCTCCATATGATCTGTATGGAGTTAGAATTGGTGTCATTTGGATTGTGCAATCCATTGTGACAAATGGTGTGGATATGGGTGAGATGAATGGTGTAAATAACAAAGTTTCTTCAATAGTCAACTCTTTTGTTTTAATGAAGGTTTCTTCAATAGAAACATCATTTGTTTGTATGAATGTTTTTTCTGGGGTGGGATTCAAAGATTGAAAACCATCTGCTTTACAATAATATGATCCATAGTATCCAACTTGATATGTATGTGACAAAGTAATTGAATTATTTGAACCAAAAGAAGAACCCCCAGAATGGTGAATGAAGCTATTAGATATGATAAAAATTGCCCCTGAAGATGAATGATAAAGTTCATTTGTGTTTGAATGAATGACGCAATAATTGAGTATATATGTTCCTGATTCAAAAAAAAGGTGATGGGAAGCTTTATTATGAACCAAGTTGAAAAATTCAACTTTTCCTGTACTATAATAAAACCAAATACACAACCATTTTGCATTATTATTTGATATTGTACAAAAAGAGCTATTAAATGATGATGTTTGAGAAAAACACACACCAGATACTTGATCAACAGAATTAAGTGAACTGTTTGAAATTTGAAAATCTTGCTTTCCTCCTCGTAAATATATAGGATAATACCCTATGTACTTATAGGAACATAATGAAACTGACAAATAATCCACATATATTGTTTTTGTTGAATGAATATAGGCAAAATGATAATAGGTGGTAACAGAACAGTTATTTGCACATATCTTATTGAGAAAGGCATTGAATGAAGAAAAATATAATGCTCCTCCTTCATCTGAACATGAACAACCATAAAACATTGATTCTGACACAATCAAAGTGTATGTGCCTCCACTAATATATATTACACCTCCACTACCAGATAATGTAGAAATCCTAGAAAAAAAACAATTAATAATGCTCACATTGCAATTATAAAATGCTCTCCCTTGATCTATTCTTTCTTCTAAACAAAAATTTTGTCTTGTTGATCCCAGATTTCCGACATTTCTTTTTCCCATATGAGATTCAACATTTGAACAATTTCCATAGATTAAATATGAGATAATAATAATCAAAAAAGCATTAAGATGTTGATTTTTCCACCGTAATACTATTTTTGATCTGTGTTCAATAAATGCTTGAATAAGTGAAAACGCTTGAAAAATACTTACTATTAACATAGCACATACCCAAACAAACAAATTACTATTAATGATCTGAGACCCAATCGAACTTAAAGCATCTTTAGTAACATTATGAATATTTCCCCGTTTTAAAAAATCATTTCGATGTAAATACCTAAAATCTTTCATTAACTGCCCAAATACTTTAAAATCAAGACATTGATGACAACCAACCATGTTTCCAATGTTTTTATAAAAATTCCACATTAGTCAATTATTTTTATTTTATTAGGTATCTTGTTTCTCTTTACTAAGCTTATTTTCATGCTTTGTGCATATGCTTGATTCTGATGTTCCTATTCTTCTTCTTTGGCAGATTAAATATATGATAACACCAATGATAAGAATTGAAAGAATAATGGTAGAACTAATTAATGCTGTATATGTTTGATTATTAATATTATTATTGTAAGTGATTTCATTACTATGAATTGGTGTTCTTTCAAAAATATCAATTGGAAAAGTTCGATGCTCAGTTCTTTCAGGGTGATTTGAATTTATTGGAGACATTTCTCCATATGATCTGTATGGAGTTAGAATTGGTGTCATTTGGATTGTGCAATCCATTGTGACAAATGGTGTGGATATGGGTGAGATGAATGGTGTAAATAACAAAGTTTCTTCAATAGTCAACTCTTTTGTTTTAATGAAGGTTTCTTCAATAGAAACATCATTTGTTTGTATGAATGTTTTTTCTGGGGTGGGATTCAAAGATTGAAAACCATCTGCTTTACAATAATATGATCCATAGTATCCAACTTGATATGTATGTGACAAAGTAATTGAATTATTTGAACCAAAAGAAGAACCCCCAGAATGGTGAATGAAGCTATTAGATATGATAAAAATTGCCCCTGAAGATGAATGATAAAGTTCATTTGTGTTTGAATGAATGACGCAATAATTGAGTATATATGTTCCTGATTCAAAAAAAAGGTGATGGGAAGCTTTATTATGAACCAAGTTGAAAAATTCAACTTTTCCTGTACTATAATAAAACCAAATACACAACCATTTTGCATTATTATTTGATATTGTACAAAAAGAGCTATTAAATGATGATGTTTGAGAAAAACACACACCAGATACTTGATCAACAGAATTAAGTGAACTGTTTGAAATTTGAAAATCTTGCTTTCCTCCTCGTAAATATATAGGATAATACCCTATGTACTTATAGGAACATAATGAAACTGACAAATAATCCACATATATTGTTTTTGTTGAATGAATATAGGCAAAATGATAATAGGTGGTAACAGAACAGTTATTTGCACATATCTTATTGAGAAAGGCATTGAATGAAGAAAAATATAATGCTCCTCCTTCATCTGAACATGAACAACCATAAAACATTGATTCTGACACAATCAAAGTGTATGTGCCTCCACTAATATATATTACACCTCCACTACCAGATAATGTAGAAATCCTAGAAAAAAAACAATTAATAATGCTCACATTGCAATTATAAAATGCTCTCCCTTGATCTATTCTTTCTTCTAAACAAAAATTTTGTCTTGTTGATCCCAGATTTCCGACATTTCTTTTTCCCATATGAGATTCAACATTTGAACAATTTCCATAGATTAAATATGAGATAATAATAATCAAAAAAGCATTAAGATGTTGATTTTTCCACCGTAATACTATTTTTGATCTGTGTTCAATAAATGCTTGAATAAGTGAAAACGCTTGAAAAATACTTACTATTAACATAGCACATACCCAAACAAACAAATTACTATTAATGATCTGAGACCCAATCGAACTTAAAGCATCTTTAGTAACATTATGAATATTTCCCCGTTTTAAAAAATCATTTCGATGTAAATACCTAAAATCTTTCATTAACTGCCCAAATACTTTAAAATCAAGACATTGATGACAACCAACCATGTTTCCAATGTTTTTATAAAAATTCCACATTAGTCAATTATTTTTATTTTATTAGGTATCTTGTTTCTCTTTACTAAGCTTATTTTCATGCTTTGTGCATATGCTTGATTCTGATGTTCCTATTCTTCTTCTTTGGCAGATTAAATATATGATAACACCAATGATAAGAATTGAAAGAATAATGGTAGAACTAATTAATGCTGTATATGTTTGATTATTAATATTATTATTGTAAGTGATTTCATTACTATGAATTGGTGTTCTTTCAGGGTGATTTGAATTTATTGGAGACATTTCTCCATATGATCTGTATGGAGTTAGAAATGGTGTCATTTGGATTGTGCAATCCATTGTGACAAATAGTGTGGATATGGGCACTCGAGCATGCTCGAGTGCCCAAGCCTACCTATCAATGATCTTGAATAACACAAATTCATAATTATCCAACTTTTAATGATAGTAAACATGAAGAAAGTAGGGATGCTATCTGGTGTCAAAATTCTATTTCTGGTGTAATAATTATTCTTATTTGGGTGTTTTAATGAAATTGTTTACTCAACTTTGTGAATCCTATATTGATGAAAACACCATTCTTGATTCTTCGAGTTTCTTTTTTGTCCTGTATCTATGTTTTGAAATTACCAATCGTTGACCAGAAAACATTCTTTCTGCTGCTGCTTCTGATGAAGGAATTGTCAGATACCTTATAGCGATTGATGAAAATGCCCTCCATTCATTTGTGAACGATAATGTATTCCACATGTCAAGGGGATTGGGAATTGTTCGAGTCCATTTAAGAATTTGAGAAATTGGTGATATCAACCAATGAATGTATGCTTCATTGATTTGTATCATCATGGATTCTGAAATAGCATTATTGTTAGCAAATTCCTTGAAAAATATAACACAGTACTCCAATGGTGAATAATTTTCAAACATGTCTATTGTTTCTTCAGATTCAGTGAAAACATGAAGGATTTCTTCATCTTGTGAGTCATCAATGGCTGACATTATATTGTACACAGTATTAATTTCAATTTCTTCACTTTCGATTTCATCATCGAATTCACTTGAATCTGAACTGTTTTCAATAAAAGATTCTATGAATTCTAAATTTTTTCGGTGATTTTGATATTCATCTCTTGAATTAATAATATTATGATAATCGCAATTAATAAATCCATTGAAAAATATTGATTCATCTTCATTTAAATCAAAATATTGATTATCATTTGAAATTATCCATTCATCATTATTGATGTTGATTATGTTAGAGTATTGTTTCCTTACTAATTCTCTTCCTTCGAATAAAAATGTCGAAAGAAAGAGTAGTAAACTAAAATTACCTGTTTCAATGATCCTCCTTTTAATTGAATCGACAAAAAGTTTGCCCAGATAGTTTATTCTAGGATTATTCATTTTTCCCATGAATTCATTAACCTTATTAAAAAAGCCAATATATATCATTGGACACTCAGCAGCAAGAGTTGAATTTTTTTCCAGTATATGAATCAACTTATTAAATAGAAACATAAAACCAAAAGTATCTGGAAGAATACAAAATATGGCACTATAGAATTCATTTCTAAATTGATCAACTTCATTCTCAACAATGGGATTCTCCGTATGAATTATACAGACTAATCTTTGGAATTTTTTTAGAAAGAATTTTAATATATCAAAAACATTGGTCCATCTTGTTGGGCACAGATTTGGACATACTTCTCCTATCCATTTTTTAAACTTTTTCTTCCGAAATTGTTTAATTACTTTTCTGAGTATTGTTTCTGTATTGCCCAAAAACTCTGTTGATTTCAAGTCATTTAGAGCAAGTGAAACAACATGACATTGGCAAGGAACCCTAAGAATAGATTTAATAACCTTATTGTCACTCATTTTTTGAAATGATCTACTTTCTCTGTGATCAGTTGCTATTACCTGCACCTTTAAATTATCTGTCACAATACCAGTAATTATAATTCCTAATGTTTCAAGTTCAAGAACAATCCGAGAGATTTCTTTGATATATGAATCATAATTTCCTGCAAAGTTATAGATCCCATCATAAAGAATTGGTTTAATATTTTGAATTAATGGATTCAATAATATGCAGTTAAGAATGGAATTGTTCCCGACTTTCCCTCCATCAATAGCAAGAGATGCAAAACCGGCATATTGTTTCATAAGTTTGGATTTAATCACATTAGAATTGATAATAAAATTCTTAGTAAAAGTCATCCTTGAAACATGTGGATATACATTGGAAAATTCTTCTTTACCATGTGATTGTCCATATTCAAAAAAGATTTTTAAAAGATAATAGAACTCTTCTGATACGGCTGTCGAAATTGGTAGGTTTTTCTTACCTATCAAAGTAAAAACAGATTGATACAACTCATTGACCTCTTTTGGTAATAGAATTTCATTTTTATGGAGAAAATTCTCTAAATTTAAGAACCGACAATCATGTTTTTTGCCTTTAAAGTGATCCTTTCGTATTTTATATGAACATTGAATATTTTTCTTACTTATAGGATCGAATGCTGTCTTTTTGCACCTGAAAAAAGTTTGTCTCCTCCCATTGCAATTTTTCTCAAAATAATTCTCAAATCCTGGAGGAGCATCATCAACTATCCTATGACTCATTATTTACAATTCTTAAAACTTCAATACTTTATCAATTTAGATGTTTGAGCTCGAAAAAAAATCATATTCCATAGGAAGATTAGATCATATCCAAAATAATCATATAGAAAATCTTTAAAAAATCTGCTGGTAATCATTATTGAGCAAAATTTTTTGATCATTATTATGATCCCAAACAATTAATAAAAAAATGAGATGAATGTATTTTAATTACTATTTCTCAACAAAAAATGTTGAAATACCACAAAAAACTGGACAAAAAATAATCATTTTAGCATTAATAAGTCAACCTTGATACTGATTCCCTTACGATCAAATTCATAAGAAATGTAACACCAAAAATTGTGTACCTTGACACCAAAACGATGATTTTGCTCAGTATTTGACCCCCAATTTTCAATATTATCCCCCAAGTTTTGAATGTTTCAACACCAAAACGATTATTAATCAATGAAAATGACACCAAAAATTTTCA
>JGI24731J21663_1001075_pt1 | contig 23680 bp, 20 predicted proteins | sample EPASupsiteHSE605_FD_21663 | JGI IMG/M metagenome (IMG submission 21663) | reverse complement strand
AAATCATTTATAACAAAGCCAGACAATAATAATACTCTGAAACACTTAAGTGAACCAAAGAAACCACTAAATGACAAGAAATCCAGTGATTCTGGCTTCTCAGACCATTCAAATGGACTCCATTTACATTCTCTCTTATCAATATTATTCATTATCAAACTTTCTATTTCTTCAGATAGGTCATTCTTCAAACAAAACTCAATTGAAGATTTGTGGAATCCAAATTGTATTAAAGATTCTAATTCTGTCTCATTCCAATGCTCTTGTGAATATTGACCATCACAATGCTCTTGTGAATATTGACCATCACAATACTCTTGTGAATATTGACCATCACAATACTCTTGTGAATACTGATCGTAACAATACTGATGTGAATACTGATCATCCCTGTCACTAAAACCAGTTTCATCAACTTCAATATCATTCTTGAAAAACAACCAAAGGAATTTTTTCTTATGATATTCTAGTGATTCACGAATTTCGTCATTGGTAAAACTCTTAATTCGATAAAGCCTTTGAATAAGTGTCGGACAGACAATAAATACCTTTTTAAGTACAATTTTTCGAAAATATTCGTCTTGAAGATAGTTCGAACAAAACAAAACAAAGTTTTCTAAATGATGAGGACGCAATTTGGGATATAATCCAAAAATGTTTACTAAAAAATCCTTCTTCTGGATTTCAATATATTCGAAACCCGGAGAATCACCATAAAGCATCTTTTCAACAACTAATTGCTCTTTGAATAGATGCAAATCCATTAAATGAATATTTATGCCAAAAAAACTAGATAAATCAATCAGATATAAAACCACAAATTTCCCATGATTTTGTTTAATTGGTAAAGAGATTCTTGATCAAAATTTGATTAATGGTGTGTTTAAGGGGAAATTCAAGAAAACATTCTGAGGAATGAGAGTGAATCGACATCTTTTCGAGTATGAGTAGAACATTTTCTACAGAGCAACTGCTAAAACCAAGCGAAAAGATCAATAAGAATGCCTCAATTCCATGAACTTCTAATAGTTTTACAATATATAACAGAAGATTGTCGATTTTCTCATGAATACAGGATTTGGAAACAACTCTGCTCAAGATGGAGAGGGGTAATTGATAAAAGCGAGGATCTTGAATCAAAGTAAGGATCTGCTGAGTGGCATTTCCTTCAACCATTTTTTGATCTATTTGATCACCTTTAGACAAAGCTGCCAAAATGAAACTGGTTGATTTTGTATTGATCAATCCTAACAGTGAGTTACACTCCCAGTTATGGCTAAAATGAAAAGTTCCACTAGTTTCTCATATTGGGGAAGTGATTTAATTCCATGCAAACAATCCAAAAACATAGAGAATGTTTCTTCATTGTACTCATCGCTGACAGAAATCATCTCGTATGGTGAAGATTTAATTTGGGAGCAAAAATACTGAGATAAAGTGGAAAACGTCCTCTAATTCACTGGATATTTATGTCCATTGTGAATAATGGTATGATCAAACTCGGATTTTACTAGACTTATCTGATCATCAATGATATCTGGGCAATCCCAGTCTTCCAAAAGTCTAATAAGATGAGGATTCCTTTTGTCTTCGCTATATCTCGAATTTTCTAACTATTTCAAGAAATCCGAGAAACATTCTTGTGAATATGGTCCTTCCCAACAAAAATCTTTTCCGTTTTCATTATGATCAGCAAATAATCCTGCTTTCATCATAGTCCGCCTGAGGATTTCACGTTTAACGCCATAATAATTCAGAGTCACTTTCGGTTTCTCCATTTGGTCAAAAATGTTTTTCTACCTAAAGAGTCTCTTCTTGGAATCAGTTTGAGTCTTTAAAAAAATGGATAATTTGTTGTCGAAGAATTTGGATTTTGCGTTTTGCTTCTTTATCTATCTGGTTTTTTGATCATTCTTTGTCTCGGTTTCCGATTCTCATTTTGTTTTCTGGTTGATTATCAGTCACAAGTCGATTAGGATCTCTTTTTCAACGTGTTCGTAAACATTCAAATATGCAGCCCTTCTTGAAATTTCATTGCTAAATATGGAGCAATTTGTTATATTTTAAGATATTTGTTTTAACAATTGCCTTAAATGGTTTTGGTGAATCTCAATAAGGATCTCTTTCATTCTGACGATGTGGGAATGCAATATGCCTTCCATCAATGAAACAGGGAAATCATCACAAATACTGCTATATCGAGCAATAATATGTGAACAAGGATAGCCATTACAGTCTGATTTCATACATGAACATTATATTTATTCGCATGGAATTCTTTTTCATTTTTATAGACAATAAAGTCACTATCTTCTATTTTCTTAGCTTTCAAGCCGAGACTTCTATGAATTGCGGAATATTCAAAACATCATCTTTATTGATCCTTCTCTTTCGACACATACAACTCCTTATTGAGATGAACTATTATTATGAACATTTTTAGCATATGAGATTGATAAAGTTATGGTAGAATAAATGGATATGCAAATACTATGAGATACCTTGTTGTTTGAGAAAGTGCAGTAAGAGCTTGTGAAAGAGGATGGTGAATCGATATCAATACCAGAACCCTCATAAACATTGTTCATTGAACTATTTGTGTTGTCAATTCTCTCATTACCCAAGGATAAATAAATTGGTACTCTTCCAGATGTAGTATGGGAGCAATTTGATACAGATAGATACTCAACTTGATACATTTGTAATGCTTTAAGATAAGAAAAATAACCATATGTAGACGAGCAACAATTAGCACATATCATTCTGAGAGATGAATTCTGAGAATTAAAATATATAGCTCCACCATTAATCGAACAAACACAACTGTAGAACATTGAGTTATTGATATTCATTGAGTAAGAACTAACAGTAACACATATAACACCACCATTTCCCGAGAATGATAAATATCTTGAGAAAAAACAATTTGAAATAATGATAATCTTTTTTTTAATCAGATTATCAATATTTCAAAAACAAAATAAATTCCCTACCAAGTCATCTTATTTTTTTCAAAAAGCCCCATTCATTAACAAGTTGGAACAATATTGGCATTTTCAATGTTTTATGCTGTAAGAAAATTTTATCAATTAATGATTGAGAAAAAGATTGTCTCGCATGTCCAGAATAATGGGAAAGACTACAATACAGTAATTTCTGAATTGAATCATATTTTGAACAAGACAGATCCAGATATTATTAATCGAAGAAAAGCAAGCATTTAAGTATTTTCAAAGAAGATACCCGATCTTAGGTTCATAGCTGATAAGATATGCGAAAAAGTAAAAATTCCTCTTTCCCAATCAACAAGAAAGAACAACGACTCTCTTCTACAATGGTTTGATGATGAATTTTGTGTATTTCTTTTAATTCTCTCTTCACATCTTAATGTTGGATTGAAAGAAGATTGTTATCAATTTATCTTGAAAATTGTGGAAATATTGTGGCTTTTTCACCATTTTCTCATTTGTTTTTTGTCAAATCCCTGGAAGTTTTCATTCACAAATTACCATTGCGGAAATAATTCTACTATCCTAGCGTCCTCTTTTTATTTAGGATTGATGAAAAGTACCCAAACAATTCTAAATTATACTATTGTCCCACACGTTAATTCTTTTTCAATTGAATTATGAACTTTTCCGAGAACTTTGGCAAATATGATTTATGGTTCATGAATCTATTGAGATAAATATCCCATGGGATTTATTTTAAAAAAACCGTTTATAAATCCTTGATGACTACTTTTGGTGATATTGTATCTTTTTTTTCTAATATCAGTTTGGTGAATTCCTTGACAAAGCTATAATTGCATTGGACGATTTAGCCTCATGCTCAGAACAATTCATAGAAGAGTGTGTAGACAATGATTTTGTGCCTCCACATCCTGGAGACGTTGCTCGTAAAAACTTATATAATTCTTTGAGAAAGAAGTCGAAAAATGTAAAAGATGAGAAGAATCTAGCATTTGTTGAAGAGACAAAAGAAGAAATTATTGAAGAAACAAAACCAGAAGTTGAAGCTACCCCTGAAATTGCAGAAGAAACTCCAGAAAAGGTCGAGGAAGTTGAAGAACCGAAAGAGAGAAAGAAGAGGCATAAGCATAGAAAGGCAGAGGAGTAAACGGAATAGTACCTTGCATTTTGTTTAATGGAAGAAGTTGATTTGGTAACTAGGGGAGAGAAATTCATGGAAAAATCTATGAAAAATGGATTTGAAGGAATTAATTCATCTGTAGAAGAAGTGATAATAAGTAATATTACTTCCAACATCGATGAATTAGTCCAAATTTGCCAAAGTGATTTAACAACCGAAGACGATTTTCGAAATATTAAATCAATGAAATCTAAAATGTTTTCGAAACTTGCATGCCAGATTTTAGAGCTTAAAAGAAAATTGAATTGCAATATACCGAATTCTGAAACTGAAGCTAGTTTTAGTATTATTGAAAACAGTCAAGATGAATTTGGTTCGGATTTGGCTAGTTTTTTGTCTGGAATAGATAATCCAACTAGTTTTCTCACTGAATTATCGACAGCAGTTGCCTCTGAGCAATCTCCAGAGGCAGTTTTGGACTCCATTAAATCGTATATCGTTAAAACAAACACATTTATAAACGAAAAGCAAAACATCGAGGCTTCCAAAATTCCTGATCAAACAAGTTTGATAAATGAGCTCAAGGAAACAATCAAAAACCTCGAAAATGAGAACGCTTTTCTTGAGAAGGAACTTAAAGATGGGGAGGAGTTTCTCACTAATTGTGAATCACGACTAATAATTCCTGGACTTTCATCTGTGCAAAGCTCACCACAGCCGCTTTCACAACGATTTAAGTGCTGGTTCGCTTCAATGGCTTTGATGAATGCTCATATCGTCAAAAACAACACGGAAAAATACATGTTCAGGGTACCTATGGTTTTAACCATTCTATTCCTGGTGCTTTATGTGTGTTTGTAAACTTTTCCGTTTTTTATTTTTGAAATGTTTACAATAACGATTATTTATAATGCAAAACGAGAATTGCTTTGAGCGGATCTTTTTTTATTGGCGCCAATCAATGTATGGACATATTCATGTTCTCTGCGATACATTTTTAAAGTCTAAAGGGGCAGATCCGATTTTTTATATTTGGGATGCACTGGCGAGTTCGGCCGAAGGGAAAACGAGCGCAGGATTGGCTACGCTTCAAAGGATTTCAAATAGAGTTGCTATGGGTCTTCCTGTTGCTGCAGCTCAAATGTGTGTTCACAAAAAAGCTTTGCAGCAAGATATTGCCTCAATTAGTGAATTGGAATTACAGATTGAAAAATTAAAGAAATCTGCTTCATCTGAAGCTGTAGTTCAAGCTGCTCAAGTTTTTTGGTTATCTGGAGATGAAAACACTGCATTAAATCTTGTTCATCCTTTAACTACTCAATCACCTGCTAACAAGAGTGCTGCTGCTCTTTATGGGTGGATTAAATTGGCCTCTTTTGATCGAAACAGTGGGAGATGGTTTGATATGGCAAATTCTGAGACAGGATCAACAAAAGGTTTGGATCCTTTTGTTCTTTATGGAAAGGCTATGTATTTTGCGAACTTAAATAGGTTTCAAGAATCTATTCAGTTGTTAGTGCAAGTTTCTGGTTTGAAGGATATTCCAGAATCTTTATGTGAAAGAGCCAGGATTTATATATCGATGAACAACTGGGATTTGGCTCTTGAAGCTGCTTCTGAGGCCAATGGTAGATGTGTTTCTGATGCAGATTTTTATTTCATCTCAGCTTTGTATTGTTTAACCCAAAGTGGAAATCTTGAATCTGCCCGAAACCATATCAAAGAACTGGCAAACATAATATATAAGTTTGAAAAAGATAGTGCAGAGTATATTGTACGAGTATCAAGGTTATTACTTGACTTAAGCTGGAAAGATCAACAAGTCGCTAAGTCATTATATCCATTGTTCGAAAACATTTCTAAAACTAGGGAAAACAATAGCTCAGTAATGTCCATATATGGAGATATTTTATTGGTTTTAGGAAAGAATGCAGAGGCTCAAGATGTCTTTCAAAATGCTCTTGTTTTTTCAAGTGATTCTATTCATTTATTATATGGATTGATAGTGTCCCAATTATCTCAAGGCAAAATAAATGAAGCTCAAGATCAAATGGCTTTCTTTGAGGTGATGGTATCAAACCCAGAGCAATCAATGTATCTTTCAACTCTGAAATCTCATATTTCATATTTATTAACTCATACATTAGAGGTTGATCCTATTATTAAATCTATGAAGTCTCACTTGGATGGTATTTCTCAATCATGGAACGCTCCCCCAATAGCAGTTGAAAATGAAATAAGGCTTCCTGTAGATAGATATATTGAGCAATATACCTCCCTAAATCTTGGAATATTCTCTGATGCTCTTAAAGAAGTATTAAATAGTTGCAATACTTTGGAATACACAGTTGTTGATCCAAAGAATGGAATTGTTTGTGATGTCATAGCAAAAATGCTTGATTTTAATCCTGGTTCTGTCCCGATATCTTATTTTTTGGCCATTTTGGCGTTTGGAGAAGGAAGATATTCTCAGGCAATGAAAGCAATTCAATTCGTTTTAAACTCAAGATGGGGTTATAATCCATCTTTATGTCACTTGTTATTGGCTCAGATCAGACTTCAAATGAAGCAATATGATGAATCTGAAGCATCTCTAAATAGAGCAGTATCATACGATTTTAGTATTAGGTCAACATTTCGTTATAATATGATAATGGCCCAATTAACTGATTGTCAGGGTGCTTATGAGTTAGCAATAAGAGCAATTAATGATATATCATCAACTAGTGATTATTCAAAGACATCAACAAGTGAAAAGGTAGATGTTCTGATTTTCAAATCCAAGGTTTTAAATCGAATGGACAAAAATGATGAGTCCCTTCTGGTTGTGAATGAGGCCTTATCTAACTATACTGGAACACCACATGAAACCACTATTAAGCTCTATAAAGCTAAACTTCTTGCAAGTATTGGAAAGACTCAAGAGGGACTAGCCATTTTAGAATCTTTTGCACCCACAAATCCAAGCTTTTCCAGGGCTCGAAGGATTGCAGCAAAAATATATTTAAATGACCTACGAGATAAGTCTGCATACATTCGTTGCTTTAAGCAACTTGTGACGTCTTCTCCAAACAAATCGAATTTTGTTATGTTGGGAGATGCATTGATGAAAGTGAAACGCTATAGTGAAGCAGTTGATGCTTTTAAGAGTGCTTTTGAATCTGATCAAACAGATGAAGAGGTGGCGTTGCATCTTGCAAGATCATATATGATTGTTCATGATTTTAAATCTGCATTGCTGGCTTATCAAAATGCCCTCAATGTATCAAATAATAATAATCGAACCTTGCTTGAATATTGTCAGGCGCTTGTGAAATTACATAATTTTGATGAAGCAAAGGAATCTGCTCTAATGGCAACACAAAGTATTGATGTCGAGAACTCTGATTGGGAATCTCAATATGTATATGCAGAGTTTTATGAGCTATTATCAATAATTTATTCCAAAACAGGTGTTGATTCTGCTCAAGAAGCCATTACTGAAGCTTTATCCACTTATGATAAATTGACAGTACAAAATCGCATTGATATTCCAGCTGATGCTAAAAAAGATATTCAGGATAAAGCTGCAGCTTTGTATCTCAAATCTGCTGAAAATGCTCAAGATGACTATGATTCTGCAATTGAGAACCTGAATAAAGCAATTGATTTACAGCCAAATCTAACTGGTGCCCTATTATCCCTAGCAAATGCATACTATGCTAAAAATGATAAAGATAAATGTCTTGTCACATGTCAACAGCTCCTTAGAATTGACTCCCAATGTGAAGAAGCAGCAATTCTAATGGCGGAGGTATCAGGGAATGCAAATATTGATGATTTAGAGACTGCTTTCTTTGCTTCACCTCATTTCTACAGAACACTTTATAGATTAATAGAAATGTGTGCAAGAGGAGGTTTGCTGGAAAAGGTACCTTTGTATTTACAGAAAGCAAAACCAGATAATCCCGGATACCTATTTTGTAATGGTCTTTATCATATTTATATCGGAGATCCTCAAGAAGCTATTAAGCAGTTTTATAAATGTAGGAATGACCCAGAATATGGTATTCAATCACAACAAATGGTGTTTAGTATTTATGTAAACCCATCACGCAAGTATGTTTGGAATGATGATAAACCCCTTGCAACACAAAAAGACCTCGAGAGCGCTCAAAAGATTCTCAATAGGTTAGATCCTGAAGATATTGATATTGAACAGTTCCAACAAATGCTTTTATTATCCCAGAACACGATAGAAAGTGTTTCAAAAGCTCTAGAATACTATGAAAAAGGGGATCCTCAAGATTTGGAATCCGCAATCGGTAGATGTAAGTGCTACCTAAGACTCGGAAAACAAACAGAAGCAACAAGGAACTTAAATTCAATTATTCATGGTACTCCCAACCACAAAAACTATTCTATTTTTGTAGAAGCTTTCCTAATGATGACTGATATATCAATTAAACAAGATTCATATGATGAAGCAGAGAAGTACGTACAAAACGCACTGGATCTTGATCAATCTTGTGTTAAAGGACACGAATTCAAGTCATATATAATGGAAAAGAAAACTATGTTCAATGATGCAGCAGAATCTCTGATGAAAGCATGGAAACTGACAAACGAATCGGATCTTCTAGTTGGTTACAAGTTATCCTTGAACTTAATGAAAGCAAAGCGCTTTGTGGAAGCTGTTAAAGTATCAAGAATGATTCTCGCAAAGCATCCAAACTATCCCAAACTGAAGGACAGTGTGTTCCTTCCATGTATTGCTGAACTGAGAAAGTAATAAAATATTTCAAAAGTCAGGGCTTTTATTTTTATAAGACTAAAAAGAGAATAACGGCAATTTCAATAATAATTAAAACCCAGGATATGCATGATGATGAAGATCTCCCGGCTTTAACAACCTTTTCTGTTGCCTTTTCAACTTTATTATTTGCTTCGTCCATTTTTTGATTTGTATTTCCAATCATTTGAGTTTGATCAACAAGTTCTGCATTCATCTGGCCGGCAATAACTTTTTGTTGGCCGGTAATATCAACTAAGGCATCTAATTGCCTGTCAATAGTACTAAGATTGACTTGTGTCTGCCCTTGGTAATTTGACATCAAAAATATGTTTGAAAGAAACCGTTGGTTCATTAAATAACCGCCACTTTACATTGAGTCGACAGGTTCGATATAGGATTTCATCATATTTATGTGTATCTACAATCTGAGTTCTTCAAGGTCATATTATGTGACATCAGGTTCTTTGAATGTTATTAGTTGTATGTTTTGGCGCTATGGTAGTTGTTTTTCTGGCAATGGTGGTGCTATTTATGTGGTGGGAGATCAATTGAGTGTGAATGAGTGCACTTTTTACCAGTGCAGTGCGTGTTCTGGGAAACTTGGGGGAGCATTATATGCTGACTGTACTGTTGGAATCACAATGAAGAAAACTTGCTCATATAAATGCTCTGCTGGGTATGGGCATTTTTACTATGTTGAAGGGATTTCATCCTCTATTTTGGATTTTGAATTGATTTCCATTGTTTTTAATGGTTTATCAACTTCTGGGAATGATGGTATACATCATAATAGAGGATTGCAAGCAATTAAATCAACCAATTCATCAAAAAACCATGGAAGCGATGTTTCCTGCTTTGTACACTACTATCCAGCGTCATTATTAAGTGTATTTTCCACTTTTCAGAATAATACATCATCTGGATCGAGATTGGGACTCCTTGATAGTGGTACATCAAGCCTTGTTCTTTCCAAAAACAACTTCATTAACAATGTAGTATCAAGCTCATCGATTGGTATTTTTGAAATTAGGGGATCAACATATAAACTTGAAGATTGCATAATTCATGGGAATAACTATAGGTTGTTTTATGTTTCTAGTGGTTCTTTGCAAGTGAATTCTTGCTTTATATTGCATAATGGAGTCAGCAACTATGGATCTGTGAGCCTTTCTAATGTTCAGAGTACATATGCAACACCATACCAGAATGAACATTATGTGAATATGTATTGTCCTGGTGAAAAAGCCATGATTGAAACCAAAATAATGCAAAACAGGCCTTTTGGCTATATAGTATTCTTCATCAATGCAATGGTAATATAAAATCAAAGGTTTTACTGAAAGTGTCTTAGATTTCACCACAATTTGATATTATAACCTTCTTGGATGGCTGTCCACTCCCAGAACCAACAGCTTCAATTGCTTTGACAACATTCATGCCTTTAATGACTTTTCCAAATACAACATGGTGTCCATCAAGCCACTGGGTTTTAATGGTAGTGATAAAGAATTGGCTTCCATTTGTTCCAGGACCAGCATTAGCCATTGATACATACCCTTGTCCTTCGTGCTTTATTTTGAAATTCTCATCTTCAAAGCTGCGGCCATATATTGATTCACCACCTGACCCGTTTTGGTTAGTAAAATCTCCTCCTTGGATCATGAAGTTGGGAATAATCCTATGAAAAGGAGAGTTTTTGTAACAAAGTGGCTTTCCGGATTTGCCTGTGCCTTTGTCACACTTACATAAATGTAGGAAATTTCCTGCGGTTTTTGGTACAGTATCACCAAAAAGCCCAATTTCAATCCTTCCCGCCGATTTCCCATCTATTTCAATATCAAAAAATACTTTATTGGTGATCTTCGGATCAGAAACACACAGAGAAAGAAGAAAAGCAAGCATAAACAATAATTTACTATTTAAAAAGTTGGCTATCGTGTTGTTGTAAAACCGATAATAATGCCCTGAAAAACTTATCTTTGTTTTCAAATTCGCCAATCTGGATGATACCTTCATTTCGATAGGCGTTGATAGTGTTGGGGGATTTATCGTACAGTATTGCTATCTTTTGGCCAGAAGTGATATTTTTTGTGCCCCAAACTCCAGTGCAATAGTTGATAAACAATAAAAGAATGTAATTATTTGCTTGGGTCAGAAAATCACACAACCTTGAATACACTAAAGTATTAGTGTCTAAAGTAAGCAGAGGCTTGTATCTTCTGTTCCCAAAACTATCAAATCTTTGAGGAGGAAGATATTTTAGTCTCAAGTAGTATGGATCTGAGACAAAATTAAGAGGGCAATGATTCTTTCGGAGAAAATCATACTTATAGGGTTTGACAGAATAGTCATATGCAATTTCCTTAAGTTGATGTGTACTGTAAGGAAACTCTTCCTCAATTAAAGATCCCCTGATAATTTGAATAGGCGGAGGAATATGATATGAATAGGTAATATTAACAGAATTCTGATTGTTTTTGAGAATATGATGAATGAAAGATGCTGTCTCTATTGAAAACATTGAAGATATGGGTAATGTTGAATACAAATCTGGAGATATTTTTGTATTAAAAGGGAAAAAAAACAAAAGTTGATAAGAATCTGATGGATTCCACTCTAATATTTCGGAACCTACATTCTTATAATCGTGTATATTACTAATGTAATAATGCAATACTTCAAGGTTACATAATGATGAATATGGCCTAACAGAAAATGATAAAACAGATAACTCAATAATTTCACCAGAATTCACAATTATTTTTGTATCCTTCAAATCAATCTCAAATTTTTCGTTCTGATTATCGCTGTAGATTGCTATTATGAAAGGTGTCGGGAGTTCAACTTTCACATGATATGGAATACTACCTTGAAACCTATTCTTTTGTGACAATAATAAAAGATGGGGAAGCAAATATTTCTTTGGATCTGTATGAACAACTGATGACTTAACTAAAAAGCTTTCCATATTGCATAAATTATGTAAAGAACAAAAATCAATATAAGATGGATATATAATTGAAGCCATTTCTATAAACCTATTAATTAACAATCCAGAAAAACTGTCTGGAGGTGAAATCTCAATTATCTTGTGTAAGGTATTACTAAAATATTCTGGCGCGTATGATACAACCAAAGAAATCAAATGCCTGATGTCAAGAATTGTGCTAATTGCAGAATGCTCAATATTCCTAATTGGTATCACTACAGAGAGATGGCTTATTTGGAGAAAACACGAAAAAGCAGATAAAACTTTCAATGGAACACTGGAATGTGCAGAAATAACATAACAATTTTGAAGTGATACTTTTGAATTGGAATTAATCAATAATGCGGAACGATTCATTGGATTATAATAGTATTTACTCGGCGAATCCATTTTGTTAATGAACTGCTCAATTTCTTGCCAGGAATAAACAGATTTATTCCTTATTAAGAAAGATTTCAATTTTTCTGACGAATCCATCCATGTGTTAGTATTTCTGAGCTTACTAATAAAAAATTGGTAATCGTATAAATCATTATGAATAATACTCAGGAGTGAAAGAGAAGAGAGAAGAGAAATTTGACTTGTAGAAATCGTTGAAGTTATAAGTATTTGGAGTGATTGAATGATTAGCGAAGCATATGATTTCATTTGGTTGCCAATAAAATGTGAGCTTTCAATGTATGGAAGTGATGCATTACTGTTTTGTATCATTATTGGATCGTTTTCAGATATGGAAACACCATCAGTTCCTTGATTAAAGCCATTGATTTCTTCAGAAAATGAATAATCAACCACAGTTGATGGTCCGACATCAGCAACAAAATATATATATGTTGTGGAGGGGTTAATTTTGTAGCAACTTTGAAGATTAGAGTCAGTGAAAATTGAACATTCCCTATTTTTGATGATTATCCGAATATATTTTGGGGTATCAACATCACCATATATAATAATGGGAATGGATTCTAATTTTGTTCCAAACAAATTTGAAAATGATACTACTCTGAATGTTAGTGAAGGTTTTTTATATTTATCATTAATCCCACTTATCTTCAAATTTGTAGAAGAATCAATAAAGGGATATATTGGAGTCGATATATATCCTTCAGATAAATGAGTTGTTATTATAGATCCATTTGATGATTCATCTTTCTTAATTAGAAAATTCTGGGCTATTATTGATGAAGAATTAATACAAATATCAGATGGAGAATAAAACTGGAAATGTGAATAAACAGATTCATGTGGATATAACATAGAAATGAATTCATAAACAACGTTCTGAGGAGAAAACTGAGGAGGAATTTCGGTTAAAACATACTTTTTAAAAAAGTCTTTTGATAAACATTGCAAGAAACGAGAATCTTCGCAAAACAATAACAGTGATGCATATTGAAAAACTTTAGCCCTAACATTGGATATTTCAGCCAAAAACCATTTAATAAATATGGAAAAATCTTTCACATTTATCAGAGAAATTTTGTTTGCAGGATAACACCATATCCTATTGCATTGTGATACTGAAAGCTTAATAACGGCGTTAAAAGAAGATACTGATATACTATTAGAGTCAAGATAATAAGATTCGACGATACCCTCTATAGACTCCCCATTTCGAGTGAGTATATTTATAATAGCCCCTTCACGAATTGTTTCAAAAACATTATTTAACAAAATTGTGGAAATTATAAAATATATTTGACTGCTATTAACCTTTTCAACTAAATAGTTTAGTAGAGCTATATTCTCGGAAATGCAATATTTAAGAAACCCAATAAGAAGAAAAACAGATTTTTGAATTTCTCGTGGATTTGTTTGGCAGAGAAATGGGTTCTTCCCATTCACAATAAAATGATATACGCTTTTAAGAAGGAGATCAAAGGTACTAATATCTAACTGTAAATGCTTGATAACAATCATTAAACCTTTAAAAATCATTTCAATAATTCGGAAGCTTCCATAAAAAACATATTGAGCAACTGCTGTTACAGTCTTCTCATAAACCTCATATCCATACTGACTGATAGCAATATACCAAAGAATAGAGATTCTAAACAAATTGTTCTCTTCGTGCACAGTAGACAAATCCTTTTCGAAACTTAGGACGGGTTGTAAAAAGCCAGAATATAGTAGATGAGATTTAGAAAGTTTTGGAATAGAATCCAAACTTTTTTTAATGAACTCTAAAAGAAGATTAGTTGGTAGCTCCAGAAGAGTATTTGAATCAAGTGAAACACCTATTCTCTTCAGAATTTCAGGAGGAAGAAGATGCATATATTTTATCGATGTAATAAATTTTTTGAGACTTTGAATATCACATTGAATAAAATCATATATCCTTTCTTCAATTTGCCGAGAAAATGCAAAAAATATGATATCTAATTTAATCGAAAAAAAATCAAGAGGAGCCCCTGATAAAAAAGACTGTATATAGTTTTGTTCTGGAACATTCATCAATTCGGAACCATTACCTTTCGTGATCAAATTCTTGATTGCATTTAATGTATAAGCCTTTTTATCTAATCGTATCAACAGTCTTTTTTTGCCTCCTGTACATTCAAAAAGTAGAAACTTCCTTATTTCGAAAAAGAATTGAGCAAAATCACTCTCGTTTGAAACATCGTATGCATAATTCATAATTTTAAATAGATTTTGATCAACAAAACTATCATAATCATTAAGTTGATTTGGGTATTTTTCATAAAAATCTTGGAGTGATTCGAATACCGGTTTGCCCCTCCTGTGTGGTGTTGAAAATATTGTACTTAACAATATAAAATATGTCCGCAATATGAGTTTTTCAAATTTCTGATCTTTTATTGATTGTACTGTACGAAGTTGTTGAAACAAACTAATAATAAGACAGCTAATTTCAGTAGAATTCTGATTGCCTTGTTGTGATTTGTTGTAAAATGCACGGATGAGATCTTTCCATAAAACTAAAGCATATGATTGCTTTTTATATGCTCCATCTCTGAGCAATATGAACACTATCTTTTCAATAATCATTTTGAGAATTGGAAGAAAAGCTGAAAACCCCGCCTTGGTAATTCTTTTATGCAAATAATTCTTGAAAAAGGCTCTTACAATAAATAGAATTGTGTGATCCCAGTCTGGAGTTCTAATAATACTGATCATCATATTTAAAACTGCTTTAGATGATAATTTAATTTTTCTAAAATCAAATAAGTGATAAAAAACAGTAGTAAGTTCAATATTCTCAAACTTTTCAAATGAGGTATTAATAGGATTAGGTGTTTGAACTTTTGCAAAATCTTTTGTATTTTGTAGCCATGAGAGGAATGCTGAACAAACAAGTTTTTGAATATTATATTTTTGTTCTGAACAAATGAGTTGTTGTAATGAAGACAGGCATGTTTGAGATATGAACTTCTGATTAAAAAGAATCACCAAAATGCTTCTTTGGGTTTTTTCGTCTGCATTCCGTGCGATTTCAATCATAGAAATCAATGATTCTTCGTCAGATCCATCAAAAATGTTTGATCCATTAATAACTTCATTTTCTAATAAAGAAAAAACATTTGAGAATTTCGGAGAATACTCAAGAGAAATGCCTAAAGCCCTAGGTGAAACATCAGAAAATGAATTAAGAACATGCACAACATCACGAGCAAGAATAAAACTCATACCAGATACACTAGTCAGTGCCCATGATGAAACAATCGGTATCATTGGGAGATCATGCTTGTGCACTAACGAACATGTATTAAGAGAATACACATAGATTAATGATTGGTCCTTATTCTGAACAATAAAGGATATAAATCTACCATTTGTAACAATTGGAGTGCTGGAGGTGATTTGCATTCCTTTTGCCAAAGAAAGCTTGATGGTTTTGTGAAGAAATAAACCATTTTTGTCTTCAAATATGTCGATCTTTCCGTGCTTATAATGAATGCAATAAAACAAATAACCATCAGACACAATAGGTTTCTTATATGGTGAAGGTAGTTTAGAAATAATCTTACTTTGGATAATATCAATAATTAATACATTTTTGGATCCAAAAACATAGAGATCGTTTTTTATGAAAGCCAAAGAAATGTTTTGGTGTTTTTCTGTTGGTATTTGAATTGTACCTTCATATAAAGGCTCAGTATGCGTTCTAAAATATAACATACCGTTTTTGTCACAAAAAGCAAGATACTTTTCGTTTGCTGCAAACGAAGTTGTCGAATAAAGATCACTTGAGTTTTTAAAATCTATTGTTTTGGAAAGTTGGGTCCATTCAAAAACCAAATAAGACCTTTTATATACACTCTGAAGAGAATCATATAAATAATCATTTGATATCATTGAGGGTTTGGCATTGGGAGACGCGTTTTTTAAGCAATATATAAAAAGCTTCATTGATGATGAATAAATTGCCAGTCTTTCTAATTCATTAATATAATTAGGACTAAAAAGGCTAACTATTCTATTAAATCCAAGCTTGTCATGTATAAATAAAGAATGAGAAGGGAATTGTTTGATATATAAAAACAAACTATTGCGATTTTTCGAATATTGCTGGTTAAAATATGCTTCTTCCTCTTTTGACATTTTTGAAATCAGAGAAAACTTAGTTCTGGTTAGTCGGGCAATTGACCCTTTAAAAGTATGCGAACGAGTTAAAAACTTCATAATATCAATCATTACACTATTAATTGTGTCTTTCGTCGCAAAAGGTGGAATTTCTTCAATTAATGAGCGAAAAAAAAGATCTTCAGATTCTATCATTAAAAAAAGTGACAATACTTTATAATCTGAGTTGTGAGAAAAAATCCACAAATCCCAGATTGAAAAAATGTTTTAGTCTAAACACATAGGAGATTATGAGAATATGATCATACAAAATAGTATTTTGATTATATTGAATAAAAGTTGGACTGCAATATGAAGGTGGATTGACAATGATGATCCTTCATGGTATATTCTATGCATGTCAAGAAAAGAGCAACAATACAATAGGGATGTTAATTTGGGTATAAAAAATCAATGATTGTGAACTTCCATTTGCATTATCTGGATAATACATTATTCTATTAATGAATATTTAAAAATTTATTATTGTCATTTTCCCTGGTTTCACCTTCAATCTTGTGTTTAATTGATTCATGGAATTCTTACTATAATTGAGCTGTTGAATATTAATAGAATTTAAAATTATTTATCATCTCCTCTAATTTATATTTCTTCTCTAAAAGAACAACAAGTCCAATTGTTTCGAAAAAAAGGTAGAAAATACATTCAACTTAATTGGTTTTTATCATCTTCTAACTTATTTTCCTCCTTTACTGAGAAGAAACTCAATAACATTCTGTCTCGCTACTCCTAAAGGTGTACATTCTCCTTTTGCTTTTGCCTTTATATCAGCCTTTCTACCAATTAGATACTCAACAACACTTAGGTGGCCTTCTCGAGCAGCATTATGAAGAGGAGTAAAATCAAAAAAACAGTCTCGGTATGATGATCTCTTGCATTTATATCAGCCTTTTGATCAACCAGATATTCAACAACACTAAGGTGACCTCCTTGAGCAGCAAAATGGAGAGGAGTCTGATTAAAAATTTCGGAAAAATATAAATATCTCTTCCATTCAAATCTGCTTTTCGATTCAATAAACATTCTACAAATCGAAGATGTCCTTTAGAGGCAGCCCAATGAAGATAACTCCAGCCATTAATACCATTTAGAAAATCGGCCTCATGGTTAATTAGATACTCAGCAACGCTAATATGCCCACTTTTAATAGCAAATTCAAGAGGAGTCTGATTAAATTAATAAAACCAACACTATTATTTCTCGCATTTATATCAGCTTTCTGAATAACCAAATACTCAACAATATTTAGATGACCATTATCAGCAGCTAAATGAAGAGGAGTATGATTAAAGATAAAAATTCAACACTTTTATTTTTAGCATTTATATCAGCTTTGTGATTAAGAAGATAATCAACAACACTCAAATGTCCATTAGAGGCAGCCAAATGAAGAATAGTCTCTCCATATTTGGTTTTTGAATTCAAATCAGCTTTTTGGTTAGTAAGGAATTCAACAACACTCAGATGACCATTCATTGCAGCTAATTGTATGGGAGTCCTATTAATTCTTCAATATCATCATCTTTCCTTTTTGCATTTATATGAGCTTCGTGTTTAACAAGATATTCAACAACACTAAAATGGCCATTAGATGCAGCTAAATGAAGAGGAATTTCTTTAAACATAAAAACCAAACACTAAGATTTTTTGCATTAATATCAGTGTTTTGATAAACTAGATATTCAACAATACTAAGATGTCCATTCATTGCAGCATAATGAAGAGGGGTCCCAGAGGGATTTCCAATTGTGAGAGCATTAATATCAGCTTTTTGATTAACGAGATAATCAACAACACTAAGATGACCATATTGAGCAGAATAATGAAGAGGAGTTCGAATAAAATCTCCTTTTTTGGATAAATCGAATCCATTCTCAATAAAATAACGTAACAAATCTAAGTTATTATAACATGATACCAAGATTAGCAGCCTTGAAGCGAAATCAGATATATCCATTGCCTGCAAACAAAGTCGGAAAATCTCAATTGACCCCCCACAAGCTACGCACTCGATTACCGATTGGTCAATAGCAAACTGTCCAGTTTCTATTAGGAATTTAAAACATTTTACCGATCCAAAAAATCCACAAAAACCAAGTAAACTGAAGACTAGATTCATGATGTTGTGGATTTCAGACATTTGTACTTCATCTTGGAAAAAGCTTGGATCCTGATAAATACGACGAACCTCATCTATGTCATCATATTTCAGACAATACTCTATTGTTTTAGGTGTTGAATTCTCCTCCATCAATAGTTCAGTTTTTTCACAAGTATTTTGATTTGCATCTCTTTCTTGGCAATATATGTGAGCAATTTTATTAGATGAACCTATTAAATTCCCTTTTTTAATGTTTTGCTCATAAAGATCAACAAGATCTTCAAGATTCAATATTTTATGTTCGATTAAAAGGTTAACAAGAAAATAATTTTGCTCTAACGCTTTTTTTAAGAACTTTTCTATAAAACCCTTCCTTTGGGAGTACTTTTGAATCAATTCCAAAATTAGATCATATTTGAGAGGTCTTAACTTGCTCAAGTTAACTAATGTATTGATTACAAAATCAATATCATTAATTTCCGGAATATTATCTGGTTTTCCATCCCTGAAAAGCAAAGCTTCAAATATAATTTTGTCTTGCATTTGAAATTAATGGTATTCGGTTTTATCGAGGAGAATTTGGAGCTAATAATTAATATTACTCAAATCTTCTCATATCCAATCCATTCTCTTCACACTGTTTTAACTCCCTGCTTTTAACATTCTTCTTTAATATTAAGTTGTTTTTAAGGTTTCATTGCTAATGGAGTGGTTTAGATTTCTTAGGAATCAATCGAATTTTGATAACACGCTACTTGTTGACCAGTACTTGTAATTATTTTATAGTTTCTGTTGAGTTTGAGAAAGAGAAATGTTAACTAACCCATCTGTTTGTGTTGGATCTCCTAACAGGGTGGTTCCAAATAATAGAAGATTTGAATGAAACTCTTGTGAAAATAGGGGTGTTTCTTGTTTGAAATGAATCCCAATTATATGAAAATGGGGATTCCTTGTTTAAAGGGAATACACAAAAAGATGTCATCACTCTCATCTCAATATAATATTCATGTCCTTGATTAACTCAATATAGATGTTTTATCATTATTCCCGATTGTTAATACTGATTGATTCTTTTCTAAAACGTCAAAAGTTTTTTGACGATTATGGTGAAAAAATGTAATTACTAACCACCAATATTTCTTTGAAAGCTTTGGTAGGTCAAATCAACTTTTGTTAAAAAATCTTTGTTAGTTTGAATATAAAATAGAGAGAAAACGGTAGCATTTATAAATATTCTCAGAAGACATGGATGATTCCATAGAAACGAAGAAAACAAAGAGGAAATTCTCAAAACAGGAAGACCTTCAGCTCCTTTCATTGGTTGGAGAACATGGTACAAAAGATTGGAATTTAATATCTGGAATCATGATATCTAGATCATCCAGACAATGCAGAGAGAGATGGATTAAGTATTTAGCACCGGGTAATAACACTAGGCCATGGACACAAGAAGAAGATGACAAATTGATCAAGCTCCATTCTCAATTTGGGAGGAAATGGAAAACAATTTCTGCATTCTTCATTGATAGAACTGACATCAGTGTAAAAAATAGATTCATAAGGCTTGAGAGATCATGTAGAAATGATCAATATCATGAGAACTTGGCAAATAATGATAGTGAAGCTCTTAACCATTCAATCCAAAGGGTATTCTCAGAGTTATGTTATAATTAATGATCCAATGTCAGGATAGGGAGTTTCCCCTGTATTTTTATACTGTTTATCACTTAACATTTGGAATTGAAATAATAATAATTTAGTTGGACTGTGATTTAAAGTAGATAATTGGTCTTGGTTCAAGTTCATCATTGTGGGATCTTTGAGACAATTTTTTTTCTTTGATGTTGAAGAATTCCATCACTTTTTGATTGAATTATCAGGTCGTCCCAAAAGATGATCCCATCAAGATTCCATTTGGATTCATTAATCTCAAAGATCATTGAATCTTGTCCCGGATCCCTTTGAAATTCCATTAATCTTAGTAATCTTCTTTGGTTTTGGAATTGTATAAATCCCCATTTTTAAGATTTTTTGTAAAGAATATTTTGTTCCTAATGACAAAAGGGTTTCTTTAAAAAATTTTGCGCATTCTCCACTCATCGATGAATCATTTCATCAATCACCATTTTCTTTATTAAGATCTCTCTTTCACATATCTTTAATTTCTGCCAAATATTCGGTGGTTTCTATGTCTGATCTAAGCATGAATTTTCCTAACCAAAAAAATTCCCATGATTTCCTTGACCTGTGCTCAAACTTTAGCCGTTTTCTTGAATGCAACAATACGGTAATAGTATTGCCAGTACATTACATGCAATAATGTTACCAAAATTGTGAAGGTAAATCAATAATTTGAATGGTCACTCATTTCTATCAATTGACCTGAAAATTGAATTTGGCTTAATGCAAATTGGGTTTATTTCTCTTTTTGACAATATATTTACTCAAAAATTCACAGTTCAATAAAAATGATCATAGGCCAATTTTTGACCTAGCCATAACTCAGTCTTCTTATGTGCAACATTAATCCAGTTTTGATAGATATTAACTCGATATCATTTAATAAAATGGAGCAGCTTAAGAATTGCCCATGTATTCCCTGCTTCTATATTTCGATTGATGGTTGGAGAAGAGAAGAAAAAAACAACTCTATTTTATATACTGTTGAAATAGGAATGGAGCTAGAAGATCACATTCTTGTCCTTCAAACAGAAAAAAGGTACTCTGAACTCAGAAAATTACACATTTCGATGATTTCTCATTTTTCGGGGAAATTTTCATTCACACCATTCCCTCCAAAATCTTTTTTTAACCAAAATGATTTAATTTTTATCAGAAATAGACAAAAGGCTTTGCAGGAATATTGTCATCAGATCTCAATGATTGATGGAATTACCAGGTTTCCCCCATTTGTTGATTTCTTCCAGTACAAACGAATGAAAGAAATATGGACGAAAGAGTCCACGATATTTGAAACAGCGCTCACTCCTTATTACTAAAACTGTGTTATATAACAAAATTAAAACTCGCTTTTTATGTTGATTCAGGAGGCAACTCAACAGAGAAATTGGTCGGAGGTGCTGAAGGGATAGGTGGAACTGATTGAATTTCACTTGATGAAAGGAAATCCTTAGCTTGTTCAAGCATTTTCTGAAATTCTTGAATCTTAGATTGCACTGCTTCATTTGAAAACTCAGATCCCATTACCATCTTTATAGCAGAGAATAAAAGGTTCAAAAATTCTTTGCGGCTGGTCACTGATATCAAATCACCTTTACCAAAAGTGAATAACAAGTAAGGAGTCTTCCTTTCATCATCTGCTTCCTTCATCACAACTTCATTCACGACCTTTTTGGAATTAATCACATCGATTTCTATCGCTGTTTCATTTGGGTGGAATCTAATGCGCCCAGTGGTGGCTTTTTTCCATTGATTCGCTTTATTAGCGTCGTATTTCAAGAATGTGATATCGTTCCATGCCATACATGAAGAGAGAATATATCTTCTGGTGTAGAAAAGAGCGTCTTGGAATTGGATTTGTTCAGTCATTAATCTGTAAATTACACAAAAAGTGGCGGTTTATTTTTGAGGAACAAGAGAGATACAAAAAGACCCTGGTTGGCTTGAGAGATGGGACTCGAGCTTTAGTTGGAGCTCGAGCATTTCTCTAAACCATATTTCTTCTTCTGATGTGTTCATATCTTTTTCAGCCTCACATATCCATTTCAGAACTTCATTACTTATGATAGAGAACACTGTGTTTTCACCATAGTATGTTTTTGTGTTTGTCCAAATTAGTTTTAAATCCGATACGAATGCGCTCACTGATGGATATTTACCATCATACAATGTGTTTTTGACTGTATCCAGGTCCATTGGTTTTTCAACCTTTGTTTTGTAATCTGCCAATCCATCGCTCACCAGTTCGATTGATTTGCGAAAGAACAAAGTGAGATTCCATTTGTACAGATGATTAATCACCCTCTTGCACCAAAGTCTCTGGTTCTCTGTGATAAGCATTTGTTTTTAGATCACATTTCACATACATTATTTTTGTCATTTGATGAACACTGCCTTCAATATTAGGGACAAGGATCAGAAAGTGATACCGATACCAAGTGGCTACAAAATAGAAATTAAAAACAAATCTCAATTAATACCAACAATGGATGAGTTAGATTTAATGAAGAAAAATATTGGTGATAGGATGCAAAATATTCTAGATAAGAAAAAATATGAGGATTTAAAGCTTAATACAATTATTAACAGGGGTAAAGAAAATGATACTCCTGGAATGGAACAAATTTTGGAGATACTTAACGAAATTAACGTCACTGAAAAGAAAAAAGAAACCCCAAATATATTGAATAGCTCTCTAAAAAAACCAGAATTTATATTTGGGGAAATATTGAATCCAAACAAAAATATTTTGGTACCAGAAATACCTATTGAAAATCATAAAAAAGATTTTGCATCCAGAACAGGAACAGAATCTACGAATGATGTAGTGAAAAATCAAGAGTCTCTCTCTCAAGAAGAAGGAATAGAATCTATGAATGATGCAGTGAAAAATCAGGCGTCTCCCTCTCAAGAAGAAGGAACAAAATATACGAATGATGCAGTGAAAAATCAAGAGTCTTCTTCTAAAGAAGAAGAAATAGAATCTATGAATGATGCAGTGAAAAATCAAGCATCTTCCTCTATAGAAGAAGGAACAGAATCTATGAATGATGCAGTGAAAAATCAAGCATCTTCCTCTATAGAAGAAGGAGCAGAATCTACGAACGATTCAGTGAAAAATCAAGAGTCTTCTTCTCAAGAAGAAGGAGCAGAATCTATGTATGATGCAGTGAAAAATCAAGCGTCTTCTTCTATAGAAGAAGGAACAGAATCTATGAATGATGCAGTGAAAAATCAAGAGTCTCTCTCCAAAGAAGAAGAAATAGAATCTATGAATGATGCAGTGAAAAATCAAGCATCTTCCTCTATAGAAGAAGGAACAGAATCTACGAACGATTCAGTGAAAAATCAAGCATCTTCCTCTATAGAAGAAGGAGCAGAATCTACGAACGATTCAGTGAAAAATCAAGAGTCTTCTTCTCAAGAAGAAGGAGCAGAA
>JGI24731J21663_1000997_pt1 | contig 25260 bp, 16 predicted proteins | sample EPASupsiteHSE605_FD_21663 | JGI IMG/M metagenome (IMG submission 21663) | reverse complement strand
CTGAAAGAATCCAACTATATACTTGATGCATTTTTTAATAGCACAGAAACATCTGATAAGTTAAAAAACTTAAATCTTGAATGCTTTAAAAATCTGTATTCCTACATGTTTTATATTCTAATCGAGTATTTCCCCTTAAATTTCTGGCTTAGATTTTATTTGCTAATTTCTTACCTTAAAAAAAACCGGCAGCTTGATAATAAACTAATAGATCTCTGGTTTATAGCCGCCTTAATAAATAGCTTATCCGTTTCAAAGAAGCAACTGCTGTCAGAAACTGATATAACAGCTAAAGCCTGATTATAAAATAGCTTCGTCTTCAAGCAAGTTTAATTCACTCAGTATATTTCTTATTTTTTCTTCCAGTCTTTCTATTTTTTCAGCATCTTTTTCATCTTTTAATAAATTCTGAACGACCTCTGTCAGATTTCTGGAATAACAGACTGCATTATAATTCAGTCCGTACTTTACAGCCAGCCTGATTGCCTGCTCTTCAAACTTTATAACATATTCAGGATCATTTTTTGCCGCAAATATTCTGGACAGCAGATGCTTAAAATAAATAGAGAATATTTTACTTATATTTTGATCTTTTTCAAGCATAATATTGACATTATTGACTATTTCAAGAGCATTTTCGACGTTGCCTTTATATAATTCAAGATCAGCTATAAGATACCAGCTCATAAAGAATATATTAGAAAGATTTTTTTCCGTACTGAGTCTTAAAACATCTTCATATATAATTTTTGCCTTTGGCAAATTTTCTATTTCCTTGTATGCAATGCCTATTATCAGGTCAAAGAAATATGTTACCTGATAATTCATAAGATTAACAGCGGTTTGCTTGTGTGAATATGCAATATTTGCTGCTTCCTGAGTATTTCCATACCTCAAATTGTACAATACAGCGAATACTGCGTATAGCAATGATGTTTCAGGATCAAGATCTCTATTATATGCAGATATTTTGTTATATATGTCTTTTGAAGTTCCATTTATAAAATCTTTTCCTAATGACAGAATTTCAAAAGCAATATTATTTTCGGCAAAATCTTTTACAAATTCGGCAGACCTATCATTTAAGAGAATTAATCCTGACTTAATAACAAAAAATCTTATATCTACAGTAATTTTCTCTATAAAATCAAGCGAAATAATTTCTGTAAAAAGGTCTTTCTGCTTTACTATTTCTAAAACCTTTAATACTCTTTCTGATAATTCAATGCACTTGTTTAATTTACCGGTATTAAACAAAGCCTGAATTTTTATGAAGTTCAAAATATAAAGCTTTATATCAAATTCACTGCTGTTAACATCAAAATTTTCTTTTGGAAGGCTGGAAAATATTTTGTTTATATAGTACAGAGATTTCTTGTAATTTCCGATATAAGTGCAGCAATAAGCATTTATTCCGCTTAATTTGGTGATTCTGTTCTGATCGTTTAACTTTTCGGCAAGAGCTATAGCTTTTTCCAGAAAATTAAATGTAGTTTCAGGATATAAAGTGTAAGCCAGATCTCCAATCTGCTCGTAGCAGTCAAGTTTTACCATGTTAACCTGTTGCAGTCTGTCTTTATCAACTTCCCTGATATTTTTATCAATTTCTGCGTTAAATTTCTCCAGACAGCATATAAATGCAGAAATATCTCCCAGTTTTGAACATAATTGGGCATAATGATTTAAAATCTTTAGAGATTCTTTCGGATCATTCATATATTCAAGATATTTAAAGTTTATAGGATGCAGGAAGTTCTCGTTTAACATGAGTTTTAAATATATATTTTCTGTAATTGCTGCCAATTTTGCCTTATCAACAGCATTAAGAATTGATTTTCTCATTAAATTATAATTTTTAACATTGATAAATTCCTTGCCGCTATATTTAATAAGTCCAAGCATAGCAAGCTTTTTAAGATTTTTTTCGGAGTATTCCTCAATACATACTTTAAATATGCTGGTACTAATCTTTTCACCAAGCAGAATTAATGTAAGATATGATTTTAACAGTTCGTTATCATTAATCAGTGTTGCTGATCTTCTTTTAATGAGCTTTTCTAACGATGTTGGCACAGGAATTATACTTTCAGAAAAAATTTTAAGCTCACCGGCTTCATATTTTACAATATTATTTTCAAGCAGATAATAAATAGCCTGATCTATATAAAACAGGGAATTTTGTGAACTTTGAATTATTTTCTCAATAAAATTATTATTTTTAATATTCTGAATTCTATGGCTTAAATATTTACGAACATCCTGAATTTTGTCAGCCTGCAGCAGCATCTTGTAATAATTTTCATATTTATATATGCCGGATAACACTTTAGAAAGAGAGTATCCCTGATCTGTTGAAACAATAAAGAAAATATCTTCCTTTAAAATATTTCTTTCTACCAAATAATTCAGACAATCAAGAGATCCTCTGTCAACGTTTTCAAAATCATCAACCATAATTATCAGTTTATTCTGTCTGGAAAGAGCAAAAAGCAGGTTATAAATTTGAAGGAATACATTATCCCTTAATTCTGGAATAGGAACAGTTTCACCCTGTTCTAAATATATTATGTTTAAAAGTTCTTCTGCATGGAAATTCAGGATTGAATAAAGCTTGTTTTTTACAAGTTCACTTTCCCCTTCACTGTTAATAAAGATCTGATCAAGCCCCAAAAAGCTTCGAATAATATTCCTGAAAAGATTGAAAGGATAAAATTTTGAATCTTCAGTACAGGTTGTTCTGATTAAAATAGGATCAGGCATATTTTTTGTCAGGTTATCTTCATTTACAAGAAGTAATTTGCCGGAATTAATATCCCCGCTTACATTTATAAATGCTCCTGTTGACCTGTTAGTTATAATTTCTTCAATTGAATCTGACAGTTTGCTTTGAGAAACAGGCAAAACATGGTTCTTTTTACCTGCAAATTTGATAAAAGGCAGTACTTTTTCCTCGCCGGACTTTTCTTTTTCCTGCTTTTTGCCCATGCCTGGCAAATTAGATGTTTCGGATAGTTCCGGCGGATCAAAAATTATGCCGTAAAACTGGGTATAATTATTGTTAACTTCCACTGTAACCAGGTGTTTAAACTTGTAATTATCTCCTGCATATTTATAAATAGTTGGATGCGCTACGATTTCTATATCATCATTTGTTGAAACAGACCTTTCTGTTCTGGCTAAAGTTCTTCTGTCAAACAAATTAACAATAGTTAGTGCTATTTTAACTTTTAACCTGTCATAAGACATTTTTTCAAGGTTATCGTTAACGTCATTTAAAAATTCAAAAATCTGCTTTGCAAATTCAACTGCGGAATTACAGGACTCTGAAATGGTATAATTTTTACTGAAACTTACTGACAGCAGTTCATTACTTATAAATTTGTAATTTGATATGTCTTTTAAGGTTTTAAATTCTATAAATTTATGTAGTTTTTGTATAAATTCATCATAAGTATTGCCACCCATGGATGATTTTAATGCTGCAAGATTTTTAAACTCAATACAAACTGCTGCAAATTTATGAATATATGCATCCTGAATTTTTGGATTAGTAACGATTTTTCCCTTACATTTGCGGCATCTTGTAACTGTTACATGATTTTTTGTATCGCAGATTTTACATTTAGTTACTAACTGCAATTTACATTTTGAACAGACAAAGCTAGTATTTATTGTGCCGCAACGAGGACATTCTATCTTCAAAATTTTTCCGCATTTGTTACAATAGAAGTCATAAGGTGATATAGAATTATTGCATTTAGGACATTTCATGAAGCATATAACTCACTTAAAGTTAATAAGCTATTATTGATTTTGAAAAATAATTGTTCACTGTTAACATAATATAATATAATATAACAAAGTTTTAATACACCTAAAAAATGATCTATAGATTATTTTAACCAATAGATTTCGGAGCAGGAATTTATGAACATAATTTTTAGTCCCGCCAATATAGTTGTTTTTCTTATATTTATTACCTTTTTAAGTATTTTTATAAAGAATGCATTTTATATAGACAGAGAACTAAAATCCCTGATCCGAATGCTTAAAAATTTTCAGACAGACGATTTGCAGTACAGATTTCAGGAATTAAACGAATCTTTATTAAAAAATCCCTTTATTAGCGACCACTGGAGAGAATTTAAAGAAACTCTTATCTTTGGAAACAAAGTTGTATATAAAACAAACGATAACGAATTATTTTTTGAATCAACAACGGGAAATGAAGCAGTTATTTACTGTACATCCGATGCAAATTACTTTTTTAACGAAGAAACCCTTATTTATCAAAAGCTTAATTACAAGCTGGTTTCTTCAATCCCCAGTTTACTTACAGGATTAGGTCCTTTAGGAACTTTTCTCTTCATAGCAATAGGATTTTCCGGTGTTAATTTTTCTTCTGAAGATGCAACACTTAATTCTGTAACTAATTTGATGACAAACATGCAATATGCAGCTGCAATTTCAATAACAGCAATAGGGTCATCGTTATGTTTTATTATTATTGAAAGAATACTTTATTATTTCCTGTGCAAAAAACCGTTAACTATCTTACAGATTGAAATAAACAGGCTATTTAAAAAGATTATGGCAGAAACTTTCCTGATGGAAATTATTAAAGAAGCTAAAAGACAGAATAATTCAATGAATAAACATATGGAAAACATGTCTGAAGAAATGAAAAACGCTTTTGACAAGAGTATAAACTCTAACCTGACTCCGTATCTGGAAAACATGATTATGCTGTTAAACAAGCAGCAGGAAACTTTTTCCAGAGATATTGTCAAAAAGATACTTGGATCATAGCTTTAATAAGCTGAATTATTGTAAAAACGGATAAATACTTATGAAATTCTTTAAACCTCACCTGGAAAATTATCAAGATGAAAATATCTTTTGGGCTTCAATGAGCGACCTGCTTCTTGGACTTACAATTGTTTTCATGGTTTTGTTCGTTCTTTCTGTGATGGGAATTACCAAACAGAAAATTGAGCAGGAAAATTTAAAGAATAAGATTGTTCAACAATTGTCCCAGGAATTTGCAAAAGCTGATATTCCTGTTGAAATAGACAAAAGATCAGGAGCTATTAAAATATCGGAACTTGAGCTTTTCAAACTGAATGACTGGACAATTTCTGATAAAGGAAAGGCATATTTAAACAAAGTTGTACCGACTTATCTTGGTACAATACTTGGAAATCCTGAAATCAAAAAAAATATTGCACAGATTATCATTGAAGGCCATTCTGACTCGCAGAGCTTTAAAAATCTGAACAAGGAACAAAATTATGTAAAAAACCTTGACCTGAGTGTAAAAAGGTCTCTGGCTGTTTCAAGTTACATTATCAGCATAAATTCATCTAAAAAAGACAAGTACAAAGATGACCTGATGAAACTGCTGTCTACAACCGGCAGAAGTTTCTCTGATCCGGTACTTGTAAAAGGCAAGGAGGATTACTCAAAAAGCCGTAGAGTAGAACTAAAATTCCAGCTTAGAGATTACAATTTCATAGACCTGCTGAGAAAATACAAGTTTAAGTAGAAAATTATAGCTATAACTGTAAGATAGGCTGTTTTGCCAGTTATTATGATGTATCCCTGTAGCCAAACTTGTTTTTATGTATGATTATTTCGGTTGCATAACAAGAAAATTTATTTTTTTAAGTTATCAAGAGGTTCGACCTTATAAAGGTGAGCAAAAGCACAGCAGCTCAACTTCTATTTTATAAATTTCTTGATAGACAAGAAGCAGCCTACAAAAATTCTTAGCCATCGCCTTCTCGTAGCAGAAGAATTTTTTCCGCTGTCCTTAACAGGATTTAAAGATGCTGTAGAAGTAGTTTGTCTATTCCTGATAATTTAGCACAATTGTGAAAGTACTGCCTTTACTGTATTCGCTGTTAGCCAGAATTTGGCCGCTGTGGATGTCAAGTATGTTTTTTACGATGGATAGTCCGAGGCCGGTTCCGCCGGTTTCTCTGTTTCTGGACTTGTCTACGCGGTAAAATCTTTCAAATATATAGGGCAAATGTTCTTCCTGAATCCCGCAGCCTTGATCCTGAATTTCTATTTTACACACATTATTTTCCCTGTATGCATTGATTGTTATTGTTGTATTGCTTTCGCTGTAATTTATTGCGTTAATTAAGAGGTTTGTGATAGCTTGATAAATTAAAAACCCATTGATGTTTGCGTATAAAGGACCATTATAGTTGAAGTTAATGCCTATAAACTTTTCTTTGGCCTTTTCTTCAAGATTTTTAATTACTTCTTCTATTACTCGTTTTAGTTCTATTTTCTCAAAGTCTTTATTTAGCGATTCCTGACTTTTGCTTAATTTTGAAAGGTATAAAACATTTTCCACAATAGCATTTATCCTGTCTGTATTATTTTTAATGATTGGCAGGAATTTTTTAGCCATTTCGGATTTTTCTTTGTCTCTGTCCATTAAAACGTCTGTGTATCCGTTAATAATTGCAATTGGGGTTTTTAACTCATGAGAAACATTAGCTAAAAATTCTTCCTGGGTGTACAGGTAAATATTTTTTATTGCTAATGAAATGTAATCGGCTATAGTTTTTATAAAATTAATTTCCTGTGTCTTTAAGATTCTTTTTTTATTGTCAAACAAAAATAATGCGCCCCAGACATTATTGGCTATTTTTAACGGAGTTGCCATTATTGATAATATTCCCTTATCAAGATAAAATTCAGGATTTGGAAGATTTGAATTATTTACATCCTCTATAATAAGATTTGCCCCCTGTTCTATCAAAACTTTAAAAAGAAAATCTTTTGTTAATTTATCATAATCTGGACTACAGCTTTCTTTGTGATTTTGGTCGGTGGTTTTATAAACAGTAACAGTTCTTGTTAACTGATTAAATTCCTGAATGCACACTTTTTTTATATTGAATAAATTGAGCAATTCGCTGCAAATAATCATCATAACTTCATCAATATTTAAATTGCTCTTAATAGTTGATATTATTTTTGCAAGTGCTTTTTCGTATTTGATAGTTGATCTTAGATTTTCAAACAAAATTGATTGATGAAGAGCAATACCTGTTTGTTTGGCCAAGGTTCTGATAAACTCAATATCGTTATTGTTAAAATTTGATTTTTCCCGGGTAAAATGCACAAGCAGTGTTCCAAAGTATTTATCATAATTAAATATTGGAACACATATACAGGATTTTATACCCAATTCTATCAGGTTTCGTTCAACAACTGTATTTTTTAGGTTATTTTCCTCTATATATTCTTCATAGTCTTTAAAAATTATACTTTCTGCATTTTTTATCTTGTTTATTGAGTAGGTAACTGTATCCAGTTTTGTAAAGACAGATTTTAAACTTTGTACACAATCAGAAGATAGATATTCAGCGAAATTTTCATCCAGAATAAGTTCATTGTTTTCTTCGCAGTATTCAATGATTGCAACTCTGTCTGCGCCAAATATTTTGCCAACTTCTGTTATTATGCTGTTTTTGATTGTGTTAATATCCATCGATTGGCTGATATTGTTACTGAGATTTCTTAACAATGCCTCTCTTTCTGCTTGTTTTTTAGTTTTAGAATATAATTCTGCCTGTTCAATCGCTATATATATCTGGTTGGTAATTGTTAAAAGAAGTTCCTTTTCGTCACCTGTCCATTGCCTGAAATTTTCATAATCAGCTAAAATTAGCGCTCCCCAGACATAGTCATCTTTTCTAATAGCTGCCGTTATAAAAGATTTTATTCCGGCAGTACCATACAGATTTCTTAAATAAACAGGAAAATCTGACTTCAGAATATTATTAACATCAAATATTTTATTATTTGATATATTTTCATTTAAGTATTTTTTAGAATCTAAATCAAATTCAAATTCACTAGACCCTTTTATATTGCTATTTGATTTATATTCTCTTTTTAAAGTCCATTCCTTATTATTTTTTTTGTCCAGAAATTCTCCTATTGAAACTCTGTTAACGTTGAATAATTGAGCAACTTCTCCGCAAATAATTTCTAATGTTTCATTAATATCAAGAGATCCTCTTATTGTTTCAATAATTTTTCTTAATAATGCTTCTCTTTCTGCATGTTTTGCAAGTTTTGAATATAATTCTGCATGCTCAAGTGCTATATGTATCTGGTTAGACATTGTTTTAATAAGATTAATTTCATCATTAGTCCATTTTCTTGGATAGTTATATTCTGAAAGTATAAGTAACATTTCTGTATTGTTGTTATTATCTTTTTTAATAGGTACTCCAATTAATGATTTAATTCCAAAGAATTTGTAGATATTTGTAAAATAATCCGGTCCGTCAAATTCATCTATATTATCAACAATAAAAACTTCTTTATGTACAAGATTTTCAATGAAATACGCAGGTGCTCTTTTGTCATATTCAGAATTTATTAATCCTTTAATATTATTTGATATTATATATTCTCTTTCTGTGACAAATTCGGTGTTGTTGTCAGGATTTGTAAATCTTGTAATAGAAACTCTCTGTACATTTAATAGCTTAGCTATCTCTTCGCATATAATGTCTAAAACTTTATTTATATCAAGAGAGCTTCTTATTACCTCTGTAATTCGCCTGACGAGAGCTTCTCTGTCAGCCTGGATTTTACTGTTTTCAAACAGCTTTGACTGATAAAGGGCAATACCCATCTGAGTTGCAAGAGATTTTATAAATTCAATTTCGTTTTTTCGTAAAGGATTTGTTTTTGAAGTAAAATCAACTACTAAAATTCCAAAAAACATGCTTGCATATGAAAGACGTACAATCAGGGCTGACTCCATATTAGTATTTATTAAATAGCTAGCTGAAGAAGTACTATCAAGATTATTTTCTTCAATAAATCTATCTCTGCTGGAAATATTTAATATATTAATTACTTTTGCACTTTTTGCCAATTCAGGTGCAAGAGATTCAATATCTAAACCCAAATTACTTTTTATATCCAGATTTGCCAGATATTCGTGTTCGATTGGCAGAAATTTTTTGCTGTTCTGGTCAAACTCAATAATAAAGCATTTATCCGCATTTACAGCTTTACCAATATTTGCAACTATTTTCTTTTTAACTTTATTAATGTTCAGGGAACTTCTAATTGTTGATATAATTTCATTCTGTAATTTCTCTTTATTAACAAGATTATCTAAACTCTCTATCATATAATTAAGGCTATTTGCAAACAAACCAATTTCATCCTGTGATTCAGTTGTTGCCCGGACTGTTAAGTTCCCCTTAGCGACATTTTCAACAGTTTTTACCATGTTATCAAGCGGTCTGCCTATGGAATTTCTAAATATCCATGTAAAAATAATTGAAAATGATATGAAAGTTAAGAAGAAAAGTAATATATTTAGTGCAAGGATTTTGTTAAAATGGCTAAAACTTTCTGATTCCGGTAAAACAAATACCATTTTTAACTTTGTATCACCTATTGATGTACATATAAACAGATAATTCTGCTGTTCTATTTCTGTTATAAATAGTTTTGTTTTATTTGCATTAATAATTTTCTTGCCTAATGATCTTATTGCTCCATTTTTATCATCAGTTATTTTCTCTTTAAATATCTTTGTCTGGTCCCTGTTACTGATATAAACACCTTTATTACTTACTATAAAAGCATAGCCATTCTGTCCGACTTTGATTTTTGAGACATAATCTTGAAAACTTTCAAGACTAACATCTATTGATGTAATTCCTATAAGTTTATTTTTTTTGAAAATAGGTGTTGCTACAGTCATCATCGGAATATTTGTTACAGGATCCAGAAAAGGTTCACTCCAGGCCGTCTTGATACCAGGAATAAGCCCATTTTTGTACCATTCCTGATTTAAATAATTATAGTTTGGTGTGCTGTATATCCAAGTAAATTTAATTTTATTATCCCTGTCTTTAAACCAGTATGGACCGTAATATTTTTGATTTCGTTTATACATATATGGCTGGAGCCATACGCCGTTTCCGAAAATAAATTCATGCTGTTTTATATTGCCTATCATTACAGGTTCTAACGATTTTATATTAAAGCTTTTTATTGCATTAGCAGTAATCTGATTGATTATTTCAACATTTATAATCTTGTTGTACAGTTTATTTGACTCACATTCAATAAGTGACTTTATATGTTTCTGGTTTTCTTTTTCTGTATAATTTTTAAAAGAGAACAGAGACAGGAAAGATTGCAAAATTAAAATAGATGTAATTAATACCAGAGTTGCCATTATAAAAGTGGTTTTTATGCTTTTAAATGGCTGTAACACTTTATCTACTAGTTTTATCGATAATGTATATAGAGCTATTATTGTTACAATAAAGAAAGAAAGGAAATAATACTTAAAAAATATTGGAAATTTTACATTAAAAAGTATTAATCCACCCATTATTATAATCCAGTATGAAGATAATAATGTCAGGGCAGAAAATATCAGTAATTTTATTCTGTTATTCAAAGGTTCTTTATTCAATCTTAAATCGTTGATCCCCAAATAAATAAAGAATAGCCCTGCAATTTTTTGTATGTGAAGAAAAAGCCTGATTGCAGAGTATAAGTAATTGGGAGTTAATATGAACAATTCACTTGAAAATAATAATAAAAAACCAATAATGGCTATTGAAACAGGTTTTAATTTATAATTCTGTCTTATATCGAAGTATATTAGAGCAAATAAAAAATATAATGCTGCAAAAATAATTTCAATAGTCGAATAAGATATAGATTTGGTTATGATGTCAGCTGATATGTAGTATCTTAAAAATAGTACAAATAATAGGTAGCAAAGGGCTACAATAAAATATTTTTTTCTTGAGCTTCTATCGTTTGTGTAAAGTAATGAAATTAGTATGGAACCTGTATATGACAAATTTTCAAAGAAAATATAAAAAAATTGAATATTATAGGATGAATGGCTTGTAAAATGTAATATTTCAAATATACTGCCGATAAAAAATCCGGCAGAAATTATCAGCATTCGTTTATCTTTATTATCTAAGTAATATCTAAGAAATTTTATCGAAATTAATACTGCTACAACGAATGTAATTACACTTAAAATGAAATGTTCCATTGATGTAAACTGAAGATTACTTAAATAAATCATTATTTGTTTGAGAGATAGAATTTTTTTAACCTCAAACTCAGGTAAAAAAGAAAAATTTAAAAGTAAGTTATTCATAATTCTCTTTGAATCTATAGCCAACCCCATATATAGATTCTATAATTTTACCATAAGTTCCAAGCTTCTTTCTAATTCTACCGATAAGTATATCAATAGACCTGTCACCAGAATAAAAATCCAGTTCTTTTGTTGATTCAAAAATTATTTCCCTGCTGTATACCCGCCCGGGATTTTTAGCCAGAAAATACAATATTTTAAATTCAGTTGCAGTAAGATTTATTAACTTTCCTTTTATTGATACTTCAAATCTGTCAGGATCAATCATCATATCCTTAATTTTTATTATTTTTTCAGATTGTCCCTGTTTCCTTGATTCTCTGAATAATATTGATTTGATTTTTGCAAGCAGAATTTTTTCGCTGAAAGGCTTGGTAATGTAGTCATCACATCCGACATTTAATCCTGTAAGGATATCAAATTCTTCACTTCTCGATGATAATACTATAATTGGTATATTCCAGGTTGCAGGATTATTTTTAATAATTTTGCAGATTTCAAGTCCGCTCATTCCAGGCAACATGAGATCCAGCGTGATTAAATCAGGTTTTATTACGTTAACCTGTTTTAATGCCTCTTCTCCTGAAATAAATTTATGAACTGTATAACCTTCTTCACTTAATATGAACCCCAATAAATTAAGCATATCCGGCTCATCTTCAATAATGAATATATTTTTTGACATACTTACCTTAATAATTCAATCTGGTATAAACATCTTATTAACATGATTACATTTTTTGAGAATAAATTAAAATTAATTTACTTTAAATTATTATAGCATTATAATTCAAATTTAATACTTAATTTAATTTTTATAATTTTAATTTATATGTAACAAAATCTATAATTATATTTTAATCCATATTTTAAATATATTATATAAATTTAATTATATTATCCATCCTCCGCCTATAATATACTCGTAATTTTCATCATAAATAACAGCAGCCTGTCCGGGGGTTACACCATATTCCTGTATATTAAACCTGATAACAGCTGAATTATTTTTGTGTGGGAATATTGTTGCCGGTTTTGCCGGAGAATTATACCGGATTTTTACCATTGCTTTAAACTCTTTATTTTCAAACACTTCCTGTTGATAATTTATATCTGAAATATCAACTTCAAAACTTGATAAATCATCTTTAAATCCGACATAAACAATATTATTGATTGTATCGGTTTTTGTTACATATAAAGGTTCGCTTGCTGCAATTCCTATGCCTTTTCTTTGGCCGATAGTATAAAGATATGCACCATTATGACTGCCAAGTATTTTGCCTGTCTTAACGTGTACAATATCACCTTTGTTTTCTCCCAGATTTCTTGTTAAATATTTTTTTGTAGTATCAGGCGGACATATAAAACATATGTCCTGACTTTCAGGGTTTTCTGCGCAGGGTAAATTATTATTTCTTGCAATTTCCCGTATTTGAGGTTTTGTTAAATTACCAAGCGGAAATACAGTAGTTGCAAGATCCTGTTGAGTAAGACTAAAAAGCATATAAATCTGATCTTTTTTCAGGTCACCTGCCCTGTAAAGTTTATAGTTTCCGTCTTCTCGTATAATTCTTGCATAATGTCCTGTAGCATATAATTCTGCACCAAGTTTTTCTTTTGCATAATCTCTCAGCAACCCCCATTTTATTTTTCTGTTGCAGACTGCACATGGATTTGGTGTTAATCCCTTACTATAACTTGTTTTAAAATAGTCTATGACAATTTGATTAAATTGTTCTCTTAAATCCAAAGTTTTTAAAGGGATATTTAGAATTTTAGCGACTTCAGCAGCTTTTTCTGCTGAAGAAACGCCATACTCATGCATTATTCCGTTTAGCCCAATAACATTATAGCCTTGCTGTTTCAAGAGACAGGCAGAAACACTGCTGTCTACACCACCGCTCATTGCTACAGCTACTGTTTTCTTATCATTACTACATTTCATTGATTAAATAATTTATACCTTCAGAAGTTATAATATACTCGGTTACATCTGCCATTCCTGTATAATCAGGCACAACTGCAATAAAGCTCTTTGATACAGCGTCCTGTATGACAGAATGATTAATTGGCTTTTGAATAAATTTAATTATTTTTGAATTTATTTGTTTTAAAGAGTATCTATCAAGCAGGTCGTATTCTTTGAGATAATATGCAGCTACTAAAAGAAATTCGAGAGGCGTATCCGGATTCTTTAAATCAATAAATTCTGCAATAGAAACTGTATCTGTACAGTTATCTGCCTGTGTTTGTTCCTGTAAATTCTTCTCAACATTATTCTGTACCATTTCAGGTAAAGATGAGAATTTTTCCTGTAATATTTTATAAAATTTATTATTTTGTGCTTTTTCGTTTATATCTAATGCAGAAGTTTTTTCTTCAGTTGCAGGTTTCTGGATGTCACCAATTATTCCTGTAATCTCGGGAGTTTTTGCATCAAAATTGTCAAATTCATGGGTTTTTATTGTTTGTTTTATTTCATTCGATTCTTTAATTACATTTTTGGTTGCTTTCAGAGCAGATTCAACCTGTTTTTCCAGTTCGTCAACAGAATCACTTACCTGTGTCTTTTCATTGGTAATAACTTCAATGTCTTCTTCCTGTATTACCTTTTTAACAGGTTTATATTGCTTTTTAATTGTTTTAGCAGGTTTTTTAGGAGGAATCGGTTCTTCCAGATTTATTTCTGCAACTTCTTTTATCCACTTCTCCATTTGATAGGATACAAATCTATGGTCTGTAGATTCAAATTCAAGAGATAAATCGCCTTTTTTGAAATTGAATATATAATATGGCAAAATAATTTCCTTTCTTAAACATTAAATTTTATTAAATTATGTGTAAAATTTAATGAATTTTATTCGCTTTTTAAAAGAGCATTTCTCCATTTATCGAGTTGTTCCTCGATGAATCTGGAGTCATCTGACTTTAATTCAATCTCAATGTCGCCCTTTTTCATTTTGAACACATATTCACTCATATTTATACCTTTTACCTTTTTATTACATTTATTATAAAATTATACCAATTATAAAATGAAATGTTTAAACTTTATCCACTTCTTAACAGAAAGTAAAAATAAATTTATCTTGTTATATTATGCATTTTATTGTTATACACTTCAATTATGACATTATTGAAAGGGTTGTATATGGATATTGAGGAATTAAAAAATAAACACAGGCTTATAAGTTTGTTTACTGAACTTGCAGAAATTCCATCTCCTTCTTTAAAAGAAGATAAAATTTCTGAAAAAATACTCGAAATATTTGATATATTTGGAATTCAGGCAAAATATGATTCTTTCAAAAATGTAATAGCAAAAATTCCTGCTACTTCCACATGCAAGGGTATACCGTCATTATTATTGTCAGCTCATATGGATGTTGTCGGTGGATTTGATCCTGTTAATTTGAGATTATCCCACAATGAAAAATATATTGAAACAGATAAGACAAGAACCCTGGGTGCTGATGACAAGTTTGGCGTGGCAGCAATTATTGATCTTGCAATAGAATTAAGTGATTTAAATTCCCGGATAGAGCATGGTCTAATAGAAATAGTATTTACTCGTGATGAAGAGATTGGTATGTCAGGTATCAGAAATCTTGACACATCAAAGCTTCAGTCTAAATATGCTGTTATTGCGGATGGAGAAACTCTTGGCGAACATGACAACGAAGGGGCTGGATTTACTAAAGTTCTCATAAAGGTTCACGATGGCATCGGCGGACATTCTGGCATGAATATTCAGGATAAAACAAGAGTTAACGCAATAAAAGTTCTCTCTGAACTTGATACACTGATACCGCAGGGTGTGTATAAAGAAGATGACAGGGGAGTAATCACTTCAATAAATGCCGGTGTCGTAATAAGTGAAACTGCAGGAACGGCAATTACAGGAATGATTAACGAGGCTTGTTTGGCAGGTAAAAACAAGGAAAATTTGCCTGATAAATATAAAGAATCAAATATACTCGATACAATAGTAAATGAATCTGCTACAAATGTGCTTAACACTAAGGCTATGCAGAGTTATTCGATCAGAAGTTCNGAGCCGGATAATGAAAAAGAACTTATAAATTACATAAAAGAGCAGGTTAAAAAGTTAAATTCAAAGTATTCAAAATTAATAAAAATTGATATTGATGTTATTACTCATTTAAAACCTTTTGTAAAAGGTTCAGATGAGTTTTTGAGCAATGTTATCGTTAAAGCAGGTGAAAAATATAGTTTTAACTGCCGGCCGGCAAGGTTTCATGCAGGAGCTGAAACTCATATATATGCTGAAAAAACAAATGTCCGAAATGAAACTTTTGTTCCTGTAATAATCGGTTTAGCCAATATGAAGAATATTCATTCCGCTGATGAAAAGTTAGACTGGAAAAGTTTTTTAGAAGGAAGAAAATGGCTTGAAGATATTGTAGTAACTTTTACACAGGAATGTAAAAGGCTGAGTTAATGGAACAAGAAAATTTTAATATACCAGAGCCGTTAATGTGGGAAAAGGCAGAAAATAATTATGTTAAATGCAAAATTTGCCATAATAATTGCTTGATTTCACCAGGTTCGGTTTCAAGATGTACTTCAAGAAAAAATGTTGACGGCAAAATGGAACTGGAAACTTATGGGCTGGTTTCTTCTCTGGCGGCTGATCCTATAGAGAAAAAGCCCCTTTATCATTTTCATCCCGGTACAAAAGTTTTTTCAGTTGGTGGTTGGGGATGCAATTTTACCTGTCTTCATTGCCAGAACTGGGAAATATCACAGCCCACAAAAAGAGAAGAAGTAATAAATCTGCGAAAAGGTACTGGAATTGGAGGATACTGTGTTTATCCAGATGAACTGGTTGAACTTGCAATTCAAAACAATTGTCAGGGAATAAGCTGGACATACAATGAACCTGCAATATGGCTTGAATATACACTGGAATCTGCTATGCTTGCAAAACAACGAGGACTTTATACTGCTTACGTTACAAATGGATATATTACACCTAAAGCACTGGAACAGATTGCGCCATGGCTTGATGCTTTCAGAGTTGATTTAAAAAGTTTTGATGATGAATTTTATTCAAGAATTTGCGGAGTCAGGAACTGGAAAGGGATTTATGAAACAGCAATACATGCAAATGAACTGGATATTCATATTGAAACCGTAACAAATATTATTCCGGGTAAAAATGACAGTGATGAAAACCTGAAAAAAATTGCAGGCTGGATTGCAAAAAATCTGGGAGAAGATACCCCATGGCATGTAACAAGATTTTTCCCTAATAACAAACTTCAGGATCTTCCCCCGACACCTCTTGAAACAATTATGAAAGCAGTAAATATTGGCAAGGAAGCAGGACTTAACTTTGTTTATACCGGCAACATCGGTGGAACATCTTTAACAGAATGTCCAAGATGTTCTACACTTGCGGTCAAAAGGACAGAAAAAACAGAAGTAAATTTAAACCCCGACGGCTCCTGTACAGTTTGCGGTCGGGATTTGAATATTATTTTATAATCATATCTAACAGAATTAGTCTGATTTTAAAATTTTAATTCACATAAAAATCTGCAATTATTGTTAAATATCTTCAAGAACTTGTTGAAGAGTTAAGGAATTTATATTTTTTAATTCTGTCATTTTTTTATAAACAAGACCAAGCGGGTTGTTGTCGTATACGTCTATTATAAATGAAAGTCTGGCGCAATCTTGTTCGGGTAAAAGTTGTTTGACCTGCATTTCGTATATATTGACAAAATTTGCATAGAACCAGTCCTGAATTTCAGGAATATTTTCAGCTCTGGCAACTAAAAGAGCTTTTATTTTTGCCCCTTTTCTTGTGTGCTTTGAGAGAAAACCCCGTTCCAAAATCCTGATAAATACAAGCACAGTAAATGCTAGAATTGTTGTAACTAAAGCAACACCGTAAGCACCTGTACCAACAGCCATGCCTATACTTGCAACTACCCATAATGAAGCTGCTGTTGTCAACCCGGACACAGAAAATCCATGATGAAGCACTGCACCGCCACCTATAAAACCAACGCCGGTTAATATTTGTGCGGCAACTCTTGAAGGGTCATATTGTATTCTTGTAAATTGTTGCGGTATTGTTTGATCTGCAAATCCGTATAATGACAGGATAGTAAAAATTGTTGATCCAAGACAAACAAGCATATGAGTTCTTAAGCCGGCAGACTTGTTCGTTAATTCTCTCTCTAAACCTATAACAAAACCTAGTGATATTGAAACTACGATCCTGATAACTATTTCGGAATTAATATTTGACAGCAGATGGGTTATAATCATTTTATTTTCCTGTTTACGCTATAATCACTCTCTTATTTTGCTTTTCGGATCAAGTATATCTCTTACAGTATCACCAACAAGGTTAAATGCCAGCACTGCAATAAATATCAATAATCCGGGTGTTAAAAGCCACGGACGATGAATAATATTTACATATTCCTGAGCTTCTTTAAGCATGTTTCCCCAGCTCGCATCAGGCTGCTGTATTCCAAGCCCCAGAAAACTCAGCCCTGATTCTGCAAGGATATATCCAGGAACGCTCAATGTCATTGCTACTATAACATAACTTGCAGTCTGGGGTAAAATATGCTTAACAATTATCCTGAACGATCCTGACCCTAATGCTTTAGATGCTTCAACAAATTCCTGATTCTTTATTGATAAAACCATGCCTCTTATTACCCTGCTAAAGCCTGCCCAACCTATAAATGCAAGAATAATCGTTATAAGCGTAAATCGTTGAGAGCTTGTCATATTTGCAGGTAAAATTGCAGCAAGGCTTATTAACAGGTAAAAACTTGGTATACTCATTATAGCTTCTGCAATACGCATCATTATATTATCAATTTTGCCCCCGAAATATCCTGCAATACCACCGTATAACATACCTATCGGAAATGAAATAAACAATGCCAGAAAGCCTATTGTCAGAGAAATTTGTCCGCCGTAAAGCAGTCTTGAAAAATTATCCCTGCCGTTAATGTCAGAACCAAGCAAAAATAATTTTCCTGATTTTTCAACAGTGAAAAGATGAATATTGGTTGGAATTAATCCAAGGAATTTGTATTTAAATCCTTCTGAAAAGAACCGCAGATAATATTTTTTTGACCTGTCCTGCCTGAATTCCATGCTGAAAGTATTTGGATTAAATTTTCTGACATAGTTATACGTATAAGGCCAGGATAAACGTCCCTGTGTGTCTATTGTGTAAATTTTGGAAGGCGGTGCGTAAGATAAATGCCTGTCGCTAAAATCTTTTGAATAAGGGGCAATGAAACTTGCAAATGTAATACCGAGATAAAGAACGGCAAGCACGATTAATCCTCCAAGAGCAAATTTGTCCTTGATTAAGCGATTTATTATGGGTTGTTGTTTAAAATAGTCTTTCATCGTCTTTATCCTGATTAATCCAGTGTTATTCTGGGGTCTACAAGTTTTAACAAAATATCGGCAATTAAATTTCCAAGTATAAGCATTATTGCGCCTATCATTAAAGATGCCATAACAAGGTTTATATCCAGTTTTAAAACTGCTTCAAGTATTAATCTTCCAAGTCCCGGGTACTGGAATACAAATTCTGTCAATGCAGCACCGCTTAAAAGTGAAGCAAATTCAAATCCCAGCATTGTTACCATTGGATTGATTGCATTTCTTAACGCATGTTTATAGATTACTTTGTTTTCAGGCAATCCTTTTGCTCTTGCCATCTTTACATAATCTGCTTCAAGAATATCAAGTAAATTACCCCTCATTTGTCTTTGCAGGCCTGCAAGGCTTATTGTTGTTAGTACAAGAACCGGTAGGAACAAATGATGAGTTACATCCAGAATTTTATGTATTACACTGAAATTTTCAAATCCTACACTCGTCAGCCCCCCCACAGGAAACCATCCTGTTTTGACCGCAAATATGAGCAGCAATAATGCAAAGAAAAATGATGGTATAGCCATTCCCAATGCTGAAATTATGGTTAGTATCCTGTCAGCCGGTGACCGCCAGTGCAGTGCCGCAAATATACCAAGTGGTATGGCAATAATCCAGGTTATAATTATTGTGGTTAATGTCAGCAGAAGCGTATTTGGAATACGTTCCATAAGCCTGTCTGAAACTTTTTCTCCTGATGTTGAAATTCCAAGGTCACCTCTTACTGCACTGGATAACCACTTAAAATACTGTTTGTGTACAGGTAAATCAAGTCCCAGTCTTACTTTTTCTGCCTGCAATGTTTGCGGAGAAATGGACGGATTTAATCTTAACTCTGCCAGCGGGTCAACAGGACTTAATTTGATAATCAAAAAACTCATTACAGAAACAAGAAACAGTAATGGCAAAGTTTGAAGTATTCTTTTTAATATGTATACAGGAATGGACATTGTTTTACCTTTTTATGTAAAGTTCTTCAAGATTATGCGTCACACCACCTAACGGAGTCGGCCTTAAGTTGCCAAATTTGTTTCTTACTGCATAAATTCTGAGTGACGAATATAAATAATTAAACGGAAGCTCATAATAAACCACTTCCTGATATTTATTATATATCTCTTTTCGCTTTTCAAAGTTAATAGTGCGTGCACCTTCTTCAAACAAATTATCAAGTTCTTTTTCCCAGGGTTTGAGATCAGCATCCTGAACAAGTGCTTCACCGGTTCGCTGATTGAATAAATGTAATCCGCCTCTGCTTCCCCAAACATTTCTACCCGAATGTGGATCCAGCGGATCACCTGTAAGAGACATTATAATAGCATCCCAGTCTAAAGAATTAACCATTTTGCCAACTAATACGTTAAATTCAATAGGTTTAAAGTTAACTTTCATGCCCAGTTCTTCAAGATCCTGTTTTATCATTACACCTGTAGCTTCCCTTTCCGTGTTCCCGGCATTTGTAAGTAAAGTAAATTCAACTCTGTGATTGAATTTATCAAATAAATGTCCATACTTATCCCATTTAAAACCTGATTTTTTAAGATAATCTTTTGCAATTTTCAGGCTTCTGGGGTGACCATTTTTGAGTTTTTGATTCAAATATATGGAAGAAAGGCTTTCAGCCGTATAAAGTGGAGAGCCAATGCCTTCTAATATGTTACTAACCAAAGCTTCTCTATCTATTGCATAGTCAACAGCTTTTCTAAAGTTTATATCATTAAACCAGTGCTGTTTTACAGGATTTACATAGTATTTGCCATTTTCATTTTTTCTTGTGTTCTCATTAAATGATAAAAACATAGTGCCTGTATCAGGTCCCAGATTGTATATTGTGTAATTTGAACGTTTTTGGAGTTCCCTGAATCTTGCTACATTTTCTCCCCTGACTGTAAGCATATCAAGTTCACCTGATTCAAACTTGAGAACTTCGTTATTAAGGTCACCGACAATATACATAACGTATTTATCCAGATAAGGGAGCTGTCTGCCGAGTTTATCCACAATATAATAATTGTGATTTCTGACCATTTCTACTCTCTGGGCAGGAATATATCTGAATAATTTGAACATTCCACTGGTTACAAATTGATCCGGCGGTGTTGTCACACCCCAGAAAGAATTAAACGCTTTTTTACCCTGTTTTACAACAGGCTCTACAATATGCTTTGGTGCAATACTCAGAGCCAGTTGCTTTAGAAATGGGGCAAATGTTTCAGAGGTAGTAAATTTAACTGTATATTTATCTATAGCTTCAACTTCTGGAGGTTGACCGTTAATTAATACATTATCTCTCATGCTTGTATTGCCGTATCCGGCTGCAACAATATCATTCCAGGTAAAAACGACATCTTCTGACGTTATTGGATAGCCATCAGACCATTTTAAGCCTTTTCTCAGTTTTATAATATATTCAGTACCTGTTTTATTAATATGAATTGATTTTGCTATCTGGGGAATAACTTGTCCTGTATATGCATCAATTGTAACAAGACCATCAAACATTAATTCTCCAATAGATGTAGAAGTTGCATCTTGTGATGTCCATGGGTTAAAAGTTTTTGGGCCTTCTCCAATAGTTGAAACGTTTAATGATCCGCCAAACTTTCCGGGGACTCCTCTTGCAACCTTGTATTCAGCTCCATTTTTTTCTAATGTCTTGTACTCGCCTGGATATTTTACAGAAACAACTTTTAAGCTTTCATCTGTTGACGATTTAACAGCAGTTTCAGGTATGTCTTTTTGAATACATGCTCTTAAAAATAAAAGTATTAATACTGTTATTAAAATTATAGTAATTATATTTTTTTTTCTAGTCATAGCTATATTTGCAAAATTTCAGATAAAATACTACTCTTATAATATAAATTATCTTATATTTAACATCTTATTTTCAAGAAAATTTTTTAATACTAAAAAGAGACTGTCCATACGGGCAGTCTCTTGGGTTTTACTTATTTAAATTAATCTTAATTAAAGTTTAAATATTGAGACCTGTTTGTTTAATGATTCTGCTATTTTAGCGAGTGACTGAGAACTTGCACTTATTTCTTCAAGGCTGGCTGTTTGTTCTTCAGTAATACTGGATATTTCTTCTGCACTGGATGCTGTTTCTTCTGTTACAGCAGAAACATTTTCTATCATAGATACTACTTCCTGTGAATTAACAGAAACACCTTCTATTTGTTTTGTTATATCCTGTATCTTTATATTAGCTGCTTTTACCTGATCAATGATACTTTCAAGTGCTCTTCCTGCTTCATTTACTACGGTAACACCTTCATCTACTTCCTGTGTGGTTTTTTCCATAGTTCTTACTGCAACACCTGTTTTATTCTGAATTTCCTTAATCATTTCAGTAATATTGTCTGTAGCCTGTGCCGATTGAGTAGCAAGCTTTTTAACTTCGTCAGCAACAACAGCAAAGCCTTTACCGTGTTCACCTGCTCTTGCGGCTTCAATTGCTGCATTTAATGCTAACAGGTTTGTCTGCCCTGCTATGTTTTTAATCAGGTCTACAATTTGTTCAATTGATGAACTTAATTTTCCAAGTTCTGAAATTGTTACAGAAATTTCTCCTACAACAGTTTTAATATTATCTATTTTCCCTACAGCCTTTTTAACATGATGATTGCCTTCATTAGCATTTGTTTCAGAGTTATTACCCAGTTTTGCAACAATTTTTGCCTGTTCTGAAATTTCTTTTATTACATCATTCATTTTATTTACAGCAGTTGCACCCATATCAACATTAAATGAGATATTCTGTGCACCCTGAGCAAGTTGTTGAGTACTGTTAGCGGTTTGCTGAGCCCCTTGTGCTGTTTGATCAGCAGAAGCTGACATTTCCTGAGAGCTTGCTGATATATCTTCAACAGATTTTGTTACGGATCCGATCAAATCTCTAAGTTTGTTTACTGTTAAATTTAATGTATGTCCGAGATTTCCTATTTCATCATTTGATAAATCTGATTCATTTATTTTTGCAGTCAGGTTTCCTTCTGAAACAGAAATAAGAGCTTTGTCTACTATTTTCAACGGGTTAAGTATCCTGTTTATAAAGCCCGTATTAACCAGTATTATAACAGTCATTAATGCGATCAGTGTTATTATTATCAGTTGCAGATATGTGTAAAAGTCTGCAAGAATATTGTTTTTAGGAATAACTGAAACAAATGCCCAGTAAGAGTTTGACCCTTCTAAATGAATTGGGCTATAAATTCTCAGTACATCTTTTTTTGCAACAGGAGAAAAGCTGTATTCTGTTACTTCTTGACCTTGTTTAATTTTATCAAGTGTTTCCTCACTTATGTTATCTGTTGTAGAACTTTTAGTAATCAATTCCTTATCTAATCCATGAGCGACAAAATTTCCATCTGCTGCAATTAAAGCAGTATATCCACCCATTGGTTTGATTTTTTGAATCATTTCCTGAAGATTATCAACTCTGATATCTGCACCAACGATAGCTTCAAAATTATTATTTTTATCAAATAATGGAACCGTTAACGAAGTTATAAATACATCTTTTCCGTCGATTGGATATATATATGGATTTACCAGTGTTATAAGTCCTGTTCTTTTAGGTAAAAGATAGTAATCACCTGCTCCTTCCTTGTCATAATCGACTAATGGATCAATTACGAATCCCCCAGCACCTCTGGACATATATGGTATAAAGCGTCCAGTGCTGTCAGTACCTTTAGTGTTTACGTATTTTGCATCCTGTCTGTCGAAAGTGTCAGGTTCCCATAGTGTATAATAGGCAACAACTAAAGGTGAATTTTGAAGATATGATTTTAAAAGATTTACTATATGTTCTCTTGAAAGAACTTTAGTCTCTTGAGCGTACATTATTGTTTCTCTTATTCTGAGTAATGCGGTTTTTGTATTTTCAAAATTACTTTCGACTGACTTTTTACCTATAATAGATTCCTTTTTCGCATATTCTTCCGCATTTTTTATGCTCTTCGAATAAATATTGGTAAGTAAAATTATTGAAAGTATTAAATATCCAATGAATACTATCGAACAAACAACCAAACTGACTTTACCCGAGACGCCCATTTTCTTGAAATTAACCAAATTCATAAATTTTCCTTTCAATTTTCAATTAAATAATAGAATCTTTGTTCTTATAACCCCATATATTGTTTTTAAAACCAAAAGAACTATAATTTAATTAAATTATATTAGATTGTGATTAAATTTCAAGCTTTTTAATTCCTAAAACACAAGCTATATTTGAATTATAAATGATTATTATTAATAAATTATGATAAAATACTGAATTAGGCTTATTAAAAATAAATACAAATCCCAATCGTTTTTTTAAAATAACGATTGGATATTAAAGAAAAAATTGTTTTAAAGTACGAAATTTCGATTTAATACTCAAAAATATGACTTTACTGTCGAAAAAATAAAGTCATATTTTTTAAAAAATTTTTCTTAAAATAAGTAAAAAAATTATACTGAGTAATTTCTGTTAATAGAATTTTTTAAGCAATTATCAAAAATGCTTATTTAAATGATTTGATATTTTTATTAAAAATAGCGAAACACTTAGTTAAGGAAGTAATAAAAAATACTTACGCATTTTTTATTACTTGTGAAATCTTGATAGACAAGAAGCGGCCTACAAAAATTCTTAGCCGTACAAGAACGAGTTAGAGCCTCTAATGCCGGCTCAATGCCACCATTTCGGCTCGTCACTCCCACTTCGCACCGCCGAAGAATTTTTTCCGCTGTCCTTAATAGGCTTACAGTTTAAAAAAAGAACCCCCGACAGTTGAGTAAGGGGGTTCTTTTTTTTTTTTATTTTGTTTCAAGAATATTTTTTGCTGTTTGTATTGATTTTTGCATACTTTCAGTTTCTTGTACATCCAGAAAATTATAGGGATCAATTAATATTAACAGCCTATCCTTGTATTTTCCAACTCCAAGAATAAAATTACAGTCTTTTGATTCCATTGGAGCAGGTTCTATATTTTCAGTTTTTAAATGTACAACCTCTGATACTGAATCAACAACAAGTCCTATTGTATGTTTTTCAAGTTCGAGTACGATTATTCTTGTTTCGTTTGTATCACTATTTACAGGTAATTCAAAACGTTTTCTTCCGTCTATTATTGGAATTACGTGTCCTCTCAGGTTTATTACACCTTCTATAAAAGCAGGTGACTTTGGAATATGAGTTGCCTTTTGCGGCATTATTATTTCTTGAACAGATTCAATTGGAACTGTATATTCTTCTTTTCCCAGAGAAAATACAATTAGTTGCAATTCTGTTTTCGTTTTTATATCTATCATCTCTTGAATTTCCTTAAAGTTTAAATATTGAGACCTGTTTGTTTAATGATTCTGCTATTTTAGCTAGAGTCTGAGAACTTGCGCTTATTTCTTCAAGGCTGGCTGTTTGTTCTTCAGTAATACTGGATATTTCTTCTGCACTTGATGCAGTTTCTTCTGTTACAGCAGAAACATTTTCTATCATAGATACTACTTCCTGTGAATTAACAGAAATACCTTCTATTTGTTTTGTTATATCCTGTATCTTTATATTAGCTGCTTTTACCTGATCAATGATACTTTCAAGTGCTCTTCCTGCTTCATTTACTACG
>JGI24731J21663_1000967_pt1 | contig 25759 bp, 20 predicted proteins | sample EPASupsiteHSE605_FD_21663 | JGI IMG/M metagenome (IMG submission 21663) | reverse complement strand
TTAGATCTATTCCATTTGTGTCAAGTTCAACAAAGCATAACAAAAGAGAATGTTTTTTATGCATCAATGTTTTGCCATCTGCCTTTATTAGTTTTTTTGGTCGAAAATGGAGCTGATCTAAGTGCGAAAAGTGATTGTGTTGGGGTAATACATATGAACAGACTCCCCTTCATTTTGCTGCTCAATATGGTCATCTTAGTGTTGTTGAATACTTAATTATTGGAAAAGCTGATATTAATGCAAAAGATAATAGTGTGAAATATCGATTTTTCATTGGACTCCTCTCCATTTTGCAGCCAAATATGGTCACCTAAGTATTGTAGATCTTCTTATGAATCACAAAGCTGATATAAATCCCAAAGATAAAGATATTTTTGTTTTCATTATGATTACTCTCCCCTTCATTTAGCTGCTCAAGAAGGCCATCTCAGTATTATTGATTATTTTTTTAAAGAAAAAGCTGATTTTACTTTAAAAGGTAGATGGACTGAATAAAATTGTTTGATTGGACTCCTCTTCATTTGGCATCTCAAGAAGATCATCTTATTGTTATTAAATATCTGGTTAATCTAAAATTTGATATTAATCCAAAAGATATAAATGATTTGTTTTTTTATTTGATAGTACTCCTCTTCATTTGGCTGCTTTAAAAGGTCATCTTAATATTGTTAAATTTCTTGTGAAACGAAAAGCTGATATTTGTGCAAAAAATAATAAAGTTGAGTATTTATATTTGATCAAACTCCTCTTCATAATGCTGCTATTAATGGTCATCTTAGTGTTGTCGAATATCTAGTTAATCAAAAAGCTGATATAAATGCTAATAATGACTATTTTAAGTTTATATATTTAATTATACTCCTCTTCATTTTGCTGCTCAATATGGCTATCTTAGTGTTGTTGAATATCTAATTAATCAAAAAGCTGATATAAATGCAAAAGATAATAGTGTTGAGTTTTAATATTTAATCGCACTCCTCTTCATTTGGCTGCTCAAAATGATTTTCTTAGTGTTGTTGAATATCTGATTAATCAAAATGCTGATATAAATTCAAAAGATAATAATGATTGGACTCCTCTTCATTTAGCTACTATTTCTGGTCATCTTAGTGTTGTTGAGTATCTTGTTAAACAAAAAGCTGATTTAAATGCTAAAGACTATATTGGTTGGACTCCTCTTCATTTTGCTTCAGTATATAGTCATCTTTCAATTTTTGCATTCTTAGTTAATCAGAAAGCTGATATTAATGCAAAAAATAAAGAAGAAAAAACCCCATTCGAACTTGCAATTCAATTTGGTAGATCAGATATTATTGAATTCTTTAAGATGGAATAAGTAATAAAAGATGAGAGAGTTTATTTGTACATAGAAATTTTAATTTAGGAGGAAGATGGGGAATAAATGCTAAAGTATCAATCTTCAAAAAATGAGAAATATAGATCACTCACTGATATGAATAAATTGAGATTAATTATAGTGGAAGAGGAGCAAAATTCCATTGAAGTTAAACAACCAATCATATGATACCAGATAGAAGACTATTTTTGATTAAAGAAATCTTTGGACACAACAATAACCAGATTTTATGAATGTGGGTTCTTTGGATATAGCAGCTCTAATTGCGAATAAAAAGAAATTGATAGAGAATATTGAAGAAAGTAACGAGGTACTCCGAAAAAAGATCGGAGAGAAAGAACATATACATGATTTGGAAAAAAAAATTTCTATTTGTCATGATCTTTCGGAAAAACTCTTGGAAACAGATGTATATAATGACAAAATGAAAAAAACTATTGATGAGAGAAAGAAAAGGCTCAAATTACTTCTTATAGCTCAGAATAATCCTGAAGCTCTCAAGAAGAAGTGTGATAGGCTAATAAGCATGATTTCTTACAAAAAATGGCAGATTAATGAGCTTCAGGTTGCATTAGATAACTGCAATAGAGTACAAGAGAAGTTTTTTGAAGATCAGTTACAAATTGTAGATGAAGGGAATCTAAAGAACCAAATTGCGGAGATTCAACTATTAAATAGTGAACTTTCTTCAAAAATCAATGGTATGAATGATAACAGCTTCAAAAGCAGAACAATTTATTTCCAAGAACTTTTTTTAAAAGAACAAGCTTCATCTTCTGTGTTCAGGAGACAATTGTTGGAGTTAGCTATGATAAGCAAAAAAGAAATCGAATCTTTGGAAGCAAGTTAGTCTTGTTCTAATTTCATGATTTTTTAGAGCTAGTGAAATAGGAGTTGAATAAATGTTATAAATATATATGATTAAAATAAGAATGATTCAGTTCAACGAGGGAGTATTAGATGATTCGAGTGAGCTTAGATGTTTTTGATGTTACTTTTCCCGAGGGAAAAAGAGTCTTAATTAATAGAAATTCTCATCAAATAATAGAAAATCACGAAATATCGGATCATACAGAAGAAATCAGTTTTTGTGTTATGTTAGGAGTATATTTTTGGGAAGGAGCTTTTTTTTGTGTTGTATCTAATGATACTGAGTTAATTTCTCCTGTTTTTGGAATTGAAAAAGTAGTTTCATTTGAAATAATTCCAATTTCTCGAAATCAAAGCGATTTATCATTATTAAAAGAAGGATTCGATTCTTATGGCTTTTATTTCAGCAAAGAAGTAGATTTATCTTTGAATTTACAACAGATATATCAGAATAGTCCAACCAGATTCGAGTATATATGGAATGAGCAAGCTATTATTCAAGCAAAGCAGTTTTTCGGTATTGATGAAATGCCCTCTTTGATAAATGCGATTGTGGGGCATGTGAACTATGCGAAAGAGCAGTTACAGCATTGGATTTTAATATCAAGGAAATCCAAGAGAAATGTTGGGCCAAGATTTTGGAGTAGAGGCCTCGACAAAGATGGTAATGCAGCAAACTTTGTAGAAACTGAGCAAGTTGTTATTCATAATAATGAAAAGATCTCGTTTGTTATGATAAGAGGATCATTACCATTTGGATGGACACAGTATCCATTAGTTTCGCCATTCCCTCCTGTAGTTTTTTCTGATGATGATTTTAATATTAAGATCTGCAAAACACATTATCAAAAGCTAAAAGAGATTTATGGATCAATTACAACTCTTTCATTAATTGAAACAGAAGGGAGAGAGTCAGGTTTATCCAAAAAGATTAAAGAGATAAATGAAAGCGTTCCTTTCGTCAATCTGATTGAATTTCCTATTAAAAAGATTATGAAGAAAGACAAATCCTGGAAAGCACAGTTATTATCCATTTTAGAAATGACACTGAACTCAGATGGTTTTTTTTACTGTATCAATGATATTGTACATCGAAATCAAACCGGAGTAGTAAGAGTGAATTGCCTTGATTGCCTTGATAGAACAAATATGACTCAATGCATTATCACAGAACATATACTGAAAGACTATTTTTTGAAAGATTATCCTCTTCATTTCTACTTAATGTGGGTGAAAAATGGTAATTCTATGAGTAACCAGTATGCTGGTACTAATGCACTTAAAAGAGAGATTATCCTTAAACAGAGAATCAGCCCTTTAACAAAATGGAGAGACACACTTATTGGAGGCAAAAGATTATTGGTTAACTCATTCTTTGATGGGAAAAAACAAGATTCAACCAATGTTTTACTTCAACATAAACTTGTTAAAGCCACATATCCAAAAATTAGATTTCCAGTTCTTTATGCAGTATTCTATTTTATTGTTGCTCTAATATTGTGTATAATTCCTCCATTATCTAAAGTTTTTTGGAGGAAAGGGCTCAATATGCTAATCAATAGACCAAAATATTCAATAAAAACATAATAACATTTTATAATAATAAACAACAGGTTGAAGGAGCAACTCCTTCAAGTTCCAATAGAATTTGTATTAATTGTTTTTTTGGTGCTTCTAATGATATGATAGTTGATCCTTTGGGAAGAGAGATATATGGTGATGCTCTCCTCAAATCTTTTGGCTCTAGAAATTCCCAATCAAATTCCGAATTCAGCTTTGATCCAGAATCCAAAACAGTTGACAACAAAGCTTCTTCAATTAGATCATAGTTTGGTTCACAATAGAACCCAAGAGTGTTGATGTATTTAAAAATTCTTATCAAAGAAGATGGCATCCCTTCAAATAATAGAATATCGGCAGTACCCTCTTTTATCCGTTGTGCTTGTTCCAATTCTTTTGCCTCATGCCATGGAAGTTTACCGCTTATCATTTCAATTAGAGAATACATCCAACTGATTAAGTCATCTTTGCGGCCCAGATCCTGATGATGATGAGAATTTAAAGATGCATATCTTAATGTACCTTTGAAACCAGACAGCTGCTTTTCTTCATAGAAAAACCCAGTTATTGGATCTATATAATCTTTTGATAGCCCCAGATCGATAATTACTACCGGAAATTCTTGGGAATTCCTGAGCAAAAAGTTTCCAGGTTTAATATCTCGATGAACCATTCCAAACTTGTGAGATTCTTTTATGCCCCTCAGCATGAATACAGAGAGCCTAAGTGCAGTTGACAATGAGAATTTTTTATTAGGAACCTTTTTGCGCAAATATGATATTGATGGCCCAAGCAATTCCATAACCAAATATCTAATGTCGTCTAACTCATTATATGCAACCAAATGAGAAAAATATCTAGATCCATCAACCTTTTTTAAATAGGATGCCTCTTTTTTCAACGCCGTCCTTTGAGCAGAAGAATGCTCAACTTTCATTGCATAATATTTTCTAACTTCTGAGTTCTTAACCAGATAAATATCACCATATCCTCCCTGGCCAATTAATCTCTGTATAATATATGCATCAATACTTGTACCCCTTTCAAATCTCTCCCGTTTTATCATTACTTTAATGTATTTGAAAGTGTAGTTAATTAACTCTCAAAATAAGATTAATTACAATATTTTTGTGATATTTATTGATAAACATTTGAGAGGAGGTTAGTACGTTAGTAGCCTTCTAATTTTTATGGATTAGACAATGTGAGCTTACGTATTTAATAGATTTCCTCATTGGCTTCTTTTTAATTTTTTGTGATACACCTTTTCTAATTTGAATATTGTTTTGTGATAATAATTTCAATGATGATTCGAAAGACCCAAAACCCATAGACTCCGATTTTTCAATATTCATTTCGATTTCTTCATTTGCGTCTTCATCTGCTTCAAAGAACAAATCTATATGCTTCATAGATATTAGTCCGTATTGTACACCTTTATATGGCATATACGTTGATATCGAATCGAGCCATCTGTGAGATAACGCCTGATCAACAGTGATTCTTCTCGAGAAATCCACAGTCATCAGTTGCTGTATTAAATCTGAGCACTCAGGGCTGACATAGTGAGGAACTGAATATTCGCCTTTCCTAATCTGGCTGAAAAGTTGTGCTTGGTTTCTCTTGGTCCAAGGAAGCTGCCCTGTTACCATTGCATATAGTATCACTCCGCAAGACCAAATATCAGTAGTTTTTCCATTATATGGCTTTCCAGATATGCATTCTGGCGAAGCATAACATGGAGAACCACATGGGGTATTTGCAAGACCATTTGAGTCAACAAATCGAGAAAGACCAAAATCGGATATTTTCATTTGTCCGTACTGATCTAAAAGAATGTTTTCAGGCTTCAAATCCCGATGTGTTATGCCTAATGAATGAATGTACTTAATTGTTTCTAAAATCTGTTTAATTTTATGCTTTGCTTCATCTTCTTGAAGCCTCCCTTTATCAACGATAAACTGAAACAGTTCCCCATTAGGACAAAACTCCATAATAACATAAAAATTAACGTCATCTTTCAAAACATCAACTAAAGCAACAACACCCGGATGATGAAGCTGCTGATTTATGCGTATTTCTGATTCAAATCGATTAACTAAGTTGAGAGCCATTAATCTATGCTTAGGAACAATTTTACAAGCAAAGTATCTCTGTTGAATATTATCATAAGCTAATTTCACAATAGAAAAAGAACCCTCACCAATGACGCCACGAATATCATAGTCCCCAATCCTTTTGGGTGTAACGACTTCTAGGCTCGTCATTGTGCGCTCAACGATAAATATATTCACAATTATCAACATTTATTCGTTCTCTTTCACAGACCCAAAAATTTCAATGTGAGCAATAGCCAGATAGTTATAATTCAAAGAATTTGGACCTGTTTGAGTTAATTTTATGTGATTGAAAAATGCTGTTTTGGGAACACTATAATAATATACACTTCCTTTTTCAATATGAGTTGCAGAATCTGTTACTGAGTGAATTCGAATCCAATTCAAACCATCATTTGAACCCGAAAGTTCCCAATACTTAAGTTGTCCTCTTCTGGGGTCATTATGAGCATGAATGATATAGCCTGTTAAAGAAACAGAGTCGAATCCCATTCGGATTTTGATGCACTGGTTAGGTGCATCTCTTGTAACAAATAAGGAACTTTGATTACCTTGAACCACAGATATTGCCTCTCCAATTAGGTTTGAAGATGCTTCAACAATCAATCCACGATTTCCATTTGATTCTTTTTTCATGATGAATTTGAAAGCGCCGTTTAATGGGAAAGACTCATTATATTCAAACAAAGAATACTGAGATAATTGAATGCCTTTCGAAAACACCCCTATGAACTTTGTTTCAAAGGCATCGATCGAAAGTTTACCATTCTTGACCAGTTTCAAGACGTGTTCCAATGAAAGATTATCAAAATCTAAAAGAGAAAGCATTGGAGTTAAATCACCAGTTCCTAAGTATGTTTCAATATAGTTAAAAACAATATCATTATTAACAAAAGTACTTCCAAAAGATTGAAAGAGTGAAAGGGCAATATGAGGTGGAAGAAGCCTCATCCTTCCTTCTCCAAGGCATATCTGGGCATTGTTTTTAATAAAAGACACGATTTCGTCACAATTGCTGGAATCTTTAATAATATTTGAGAAATATATAATGTTATCATAATTTAAAAATGCAGAAATTCCGAAATAAAGTTGATATTGCTTCGGGAAATAGCTTAAAACAGAGTATAACAAAGGAATGTCATTATGTGTCAATTCTGTACTTCCTACGAGATACTTAGTGATTGTAAGAGGATCTCCAGATGGTTTGAAAGCACATTTTTGGTTAAAAGCATCTATATTTTCCACAAATACTGATGGAATATTATATGATATCCCATTAAAAGAAAAAACATGGGACTTGCTCTTATTTAACTGAAATTTTGACACATGTTTTTGTTTGTTTTCATATGGAAACATACTAATAACAGTTCCATGACGAATATTTGGTGATAAAAGGGCCATATCTCGATCCCTTGTTCTTTTAAATAACAGCTTTGCATAGTTCCCAAATTTTTGTCGATAAATCTCAACCTTTTCAACCCTAAATGGCCTATAATCCTCAAACAAGTCATTTTCGCATGTTTTTTGGTCTATTCCAAGTATATAAAACCTTGTCGACAAACTTTCGGGGAGACAAGTCACAATTTTCCTTCCTTTATATACAAAGGAAGATATTTTCGAGAGAAATGATTCTGCTTGATTCACATTACCCAATTTCACAGAGACACAATTCAGGAAGTACTCTGTTCCCTGAAATAATGTAACAACAAATTGTATAGATGCAATTTGCCCATTCAATGATAGTTGGAGTTGCAAATTTGATAACTCGGTATCATCTGGTAAATTGTCGAGAAAAAACATTTGGCAAAATAATTAAACAATTTATTATAAACAACAATTACATTTGGGGAACAAGTGGCTTCTCATATGCAGAACATTCAGCGGCCCATCTCGATTTCAGGCTCTGATATTGGAAAAATGACACAAATGGAGGAAAACGAGTAAGGTTTTCTATATCTGAGAGCTGAGAGCAATACTTCTGAAGATCAGTCTGCCTTTTCCTCACAAAAGCCTGATCAGTTGATCCAAAAAACTTCTTTGGTGGGAAGTCTGGAACAACCGGGAAGTGTGAGACAAGCTGCTTATGAAACTTGGCAAGCTCAGAGTATCTATATTCTTTTTCGCGAACTAAAACTTCTTGCTCGAGTTCGATTCCGATTTCAATTGTGTAAAAAATGGCTTGCTGGTTAGTATCAAACCTCCAACCTTCTACAGATATATAAAAAGGAGGAATGGTTTTGCATCGCCCAATTTGGTCTAATTTTGTTCGTGATAAGGATGAGGATTTAACAAGGTGGCTTTCAGTCATTTCGGCTATTGAAGGTTTCAATAAAAATCGATTATTTGCTTCAAATATAGAATTGTGAATTATTCTGAAACTGTAATAAATTCAATTGACTTACAACAGCCTGAAAATCTGATAAACGTATAAAAAAATTGGCCTATATGTGAATTTTTGATGGTTTAGCCGAAAAATCAGGTTTTTGAATGGGGTAATGGTTAGGTTATAATTGGAATTGCACAGTTTATATTGAAGACAACTGTAAGTTAGGATGGGAAAAATAAGGGTAATTGGAACTGGGGGCGATGAGTGCTGATATATATTTAAATGAGTTTTTTCGAGCGGCGGCAGCGGATACGATGATTCCTTTTCTTTGTCAGCACGAATCATCTGTTGAATTTGTCTCTGAACGGCTTATCGAGCTTTTTGAAAGTATATTCAGGGGGAAATTTGGAGATACTCTGGAAAAGGCAAATGAAGAGTATTTGTTGTTGCGGGAAGATGTAAATAGGATGATTAAAATGATTGACCGTAAAAAAAAGAATAACGAATCAAAAATTAAGCATTATCTATATTTGAATAACAAGATTCTTGATGAAAAGGGAAAAATTGATGAAAAATTGTCTAGAATGGAAAATATTAATAGTTCAATCGAAGAAAAACATACAAAAAGGATAGATGAAATATCTCACGGTGTGAGGTCTTTAAAAAAAGAACTGGAACGAGTGAAAAAATCAATTGAAAGAACTAATATGTATCAAGGGAATACATTTAATCAATATAGGAGTATTATTACATCAGAATTTGAATGTGTTGTTGATAGTCAAATAGCCTTTTTAAAAGATCATGAGTTTCAAGAAAGTCAAAAAGTTAAAGCTCAACTTCTTCAGACCAAAATATGCGCAAAAGAATTAGAAAACTCTTTTAACAGCTTTTTATCAGCTATTAATTACAAACAAAACAATTTTTTGAAACAGAGTATTAAGCAACATTTTGAAGAGTCTATTGATCAAAAGCTTTTTGATGAAACCGGAATACACGTGAAAGATATTGATACATTGAGTCAGGATATGAATAGTAGAATTGAATCTATTCAACAATCATATAATGAACAGATTAAACAAGCCAGGATTAGAGAAATTGAGAATATTGAGCGAATTAAAGTATTGACAAACAAAATTTCTATTATTAATTCTTCATTCGAAGAACCCCTAATTAATAGAAAATCGAAGAGATCAGTACCAGGATTCATGTCTTCTTTTTTAAATGATATTGAATAGGATGATTTGTACGTTTATATTAAAATGAAGAGAGAAAAATCTCAGATTCAAAGCTCTAGAGAAGATAGCTGGACATTTGGTACGCGCTTTCAAATCCCCGATATCCATTTTAGGAGGAGAAATGTAACCAGCGGGAAAAAGCAACCTCCAGAAACAATGATTCAGGAAAAAGTGGCCCTTTGCCAAGAAGTTTCATCGTTAAGACAAGAAGTAAAACAACTTAACGATCAACTTAATCAATTATTTATACTAAATGAAGAGAGTATTCAAGAAAGCAAACACATATTACCGTTATCCAATAGAATCCGAGAATGTCAAGATATTCTTGTGGAATCAAATGAATTTTTAAACATGTGTATGAAAGATTACTCAAATGAAAGAGTTGACACGCTTGAAACATCAGTGAAAAAAATGAAAGACATGATCAATAGAAAGAGAACAGATATCAATGAAATATTGAACATGATCAAAATGATAAATCAGAGGATTGAGTCACCAGAACTTGAAATTATCAATGAATTGGTTAAAGAAAAATCTGGACAAGTGACTGAACTTAAAGACACATTAAATCAACTTCATAAAGAAGAAGAATCGTTATTCAAAGAGTATTTATCCTTGTTTTCGCCTGACCCTGAGCCATTAGAAGCAACATCAGAAGAACTTAATGGAGAACTTAAAAGATTAGTTGCATTAAAAGGATCAAAAGAAAAGGATTTGCAGAGTATTTTTACAAGGACTTAGTCTTTATTAATAACATTATTACTTGTGAAAATCTATGACATCAGTTTTTCTACAATGAACAACCAAAGCCTCCAAGTTCGCTTGTGCATATTCAAAGGGGGGAGACAAACATTGAATGGGGGCATAGTTTTCAATAAAAGATGACAAAAAAAATACATCGTGGTAATCAGATGCCAACAAAGTACCAAAAAGCAAACTGAATAGATCATCAAAACATAAAAGCTGATTCACATCTTCAACAGAAGCATGGGAACCTCCAAGTCTGTTGATTAAAGCACCTTTATGAATCCCAATTAAGCATTTATGGACATAGTATAAAGCATCAATCGGGTTGGATTGGAACAAAGAGAGTGACAAGAACTGCGAGGCAGCATAAAAATATGGATCTTTTGTAAATAATTCTTTGATTGTGAATTTTGTTGGATCTCCAGATACCATATCTAATGGAAGGGGAAAACTGTCTGCTCTAATCACTTTGACATTTTCAAGAAAACAAAAAACAGAGTTGTTTTGGGGTATGAATAATGAACTATTTTTTTCATACAATCGATTAAAAAACGATCTGTAGAGAAGGAGTAAGGCTGTTGACTGTTCATCAAGAGATAATACCCCTGATGATGGCATAAACTGATAACATAGATCAACAAGTCCCTCTGCAAATTCTTGCTTTTTCTGATAGTTGCCAACAGATCTGAGATATTCATCAATTTTTGATTTTGATTGTGACTTTGAATTGAAAAAATAACGAGAAAGTTGGATTTCAGATTCTAAAAAATAAAAATATGAAACTTCAGAATCCAGATGCATCATTGCTGAGGCAATTAGGGATTTGAGAAAACCTGTATAATCTGAAGCCCATTGTGGTTCGGGAAAACCACGAATACACTTCTCAAGTTGAAAAGAATGGGATTCTAACCTCTTGAGAACGATTTCATCATTTGATATCGATGATCCAAACTCAATAGCAAAAAAAGACTCATCAATCTTACATATTACATCATTTGGTATTATATCTGCTGTGTAAAGATTCATTAGTGATCTGCATTCAGCCAAAATATCAGAAAGCTTGGAGTATTTTGCAGTTATAATAGAAATGCGCTTTTTGTGTATCATTCTTTGAACAAAAGTAAGTTTTCGAACATATAAATTGTCTGAATTATTTTCAAAACACAGAAATCCGATTGGAGTGTAAGGAGTTTGAGAGAGAATCCCCAATTCCCTTTCATGATAAGCCAATTTCGATTCAATATTTTCAATATGGTTCAACACTGCATTTTTTATTCGAGCATGAATACCAGCCCTCTTAACACTCATTTTCGATCCACTTATTGGTGAACCAATTACGTTATGTGTGAGAAAAGACAAAAACCCAGAAATATGAGGATGAATAGAAGCCCAGTCGCTTAAAGATGAATATTTTTTCATTGGGCTAAATAAAACCCCTGAAGAATCACCACCGGATGACATCCGATGAGTGCAAATAATGATATTAATTTACATTTGTAAACATTTTATAAACAACTGAATTTTTCACTTTCTTTGTATTTCTCTAATATTGGAGAGAATTCATGAATGAACTTCTCTCTTTTGTCATCATCTAAGAGACAAATATTGTTATTGATCAATTTAAGAACCACTAAAAGAACATAAGAGCATTTATCTCGGTTAAATTGATCACATAGGAGGTCTAATAGCCCAAGGTTGAATGAATCCATGAATCTCTCAATAGGCTGAGACATAATATAATCTATAATCTCCCTTTTAATTTCAGAATGAATATTAATATCCAGAATCATTGGGATAAGAGATTGCAATGAAGGCCTAACAAACCTTAAAGAGTAAGCAAAGTATAATGTTTGAGAATTATTTGACAAAAACTCTTGGAATTTTTGTAATGAATCGATGGATATAACACAATCATAATCAAAAATACTGTTAAGTAACCTTAATATGTAAATCTTGGTAATATTGTCTCTTTGGGGGTCAATGAGAGAATTCAAGATTTGCAATAAGTACCGTTCACTATGATATAGTTGCCTCACATATTGATGATGGCATACAATCCATCTTATTGTTTGGATAGAGTATAAATTTGGATATAATCCCATTGAATCCAGAAGTTTTGGATACAATTCTTTCATTTTCAAAAAATGATCAGGATAATCCCTAAATAGAGATAAAAAGAGTCGAGAATACTCAGAATTAGAAATATTCGAAGATAAAAAATCAATCAATCCATGCACATCCATCAAAAAATCCCCTTTGGTAATCACAGCCATTGCTTCAATCATCAACGCAAAATTACAGCACAGCCTCATATCACTTCGGTCAGTTTGCATTATAAATGATTCCATTTTTGTCCGAAAGGTTGAGCTAAACAAAACTCCAGTTTTCAACCTGATATTGTTAGTTTCAAATAATTTCATTGCCATTTTCATTATTAAAATCCCATTTTCACAATGCATATATTTATTTCCCAAGCACCAATCAAGAATCGGACCAATTAACTTGATGAATTTTTTAATCGAATCCATTCCAGCATTCCTAAGCACCTCAGAGTACAATGGATGCAACAATATACTTTCTATAGGTAAATTACTATCTAAGAAATCATACTCGGTCTGTTTTAATTCTATAAATCTTCTCTCCATAAATGATTCAGGTCAATCAAACAGTTATCTCAGAATTTTTTATACTTTGCCGATTATTTCTAAAACAAAACTTCCATTATTCATAGCAAATTATCTTGATTCAAATCTGTGTAAAAAGGAGAAAAAGCTAGCAAATTGATTGGTTGTTTTAGGACAACCCTTTATAAGGTGTTTTCGTCATAGCTATTCAAATATTTGTTAAGTTCCAAACCGTATATAAGCAATAATATACTCTATTTACTAACATTTTTCTTTTTTTTATCATTCTTGATATGAATTACTTTCTTTTTTACAATCCGTTTTTCTATGATAAGTTTTTTCATCTTAGGACGGTTCTCTTTTGTTGGAATAAGGCTCTGAAATAGTGCAATATTTTTTGTTTGGAATGGAAATGTCTTAAGATCTATCGATTCTGACATTGTTGCATCAAGAACATCATTAAATGACCTATCTTTTTTAACATTATGAGGAAAAAAGCGAAAAAAACATGGAGGAATATACTTAGTATATGCTGCAGCTGCAGCATTTTCAAGTATCCAATCAATGAATAAATTGTCAGGCATTGCGAGCATAGAAGAGATTGTCTCGCATATAAGGGCCACTTTGTTAATATATTTGTTGATCATCCCGCAAAGAACAATCAAAATAAACAACCCTCTTATATAGGAGAATATCCAATTTTTTGTTTCTTTTAAGAGTTTCGCTCTTGACATCCCATTTTGAATAAATGACATACAAGAGCGATGAAAAACTTTAGATTTAATGGATAAATATCCAAAGCAAGGCAAAGAAACAATTAATGGCATTATATGGAATGCTCTGGAAAGAACAAAAAATGGTTGAACATTTCCGGGTAGAAAAAGCCCAATTCTCAGAGGAAAATCAGGACTTTTAAATATATCAGGAGAATAAATACAAAAAAAATGGATAGTATAGTCAATACAAGGCATATACTTGGATATAACTTCCAATATGTACAAACTGGCCTCATATGAGGGTTCATCATCATCATCAGAATCTCTAAACATTGGAATCTGAAGTCTATGAACAATCAACATATGCCGTAAAAAAGAAATGTACATGTCATGAGTAGTATTCCCAATAAGAGAGCAAACCTGTTTGATATATTTTTCGGAGTATTCACTGAAAAAAATCTTACTAGTCACATTGTTCTGAAGAATTTCCACCATTATTTCGGATATCATGCTTTTTATATGGAAACCAGAACCTAAGTCACATGTATCTAAGCAATGTAAATAATTCTCAATAAAAATTGATCCAAGAATTGGAGATCCCGTGATCGCATACCATATATTACTCTTTTCTGTCCATATTTTAGATAATAAAGAAAAGAAAAGCTCGGGATTGCCTAACATTATTGGGAATTTATAAAATAGAGAATTTGGATTATTAATGACCATAAATTTGCATAAAAATATATTTGCTTCATCAATTGTATTTGGTAATATCAAACTCTGTCGAAAATATAAAAACTTAATAAATGCATTGTATTCTTCAATAGGATTTGGAACATCATTTTGGCACGTTAATTTCCTTAAATATTCCCTTATCTTTCCCCAAAACTCGCTATTATTTAGTGATAAATTCGAAATCAATGCTAACGAAGGAAAGGTTCTACCAAACACCAGCACAATTCCATGATTGGAGTTACAATATGGTGGCCGGTTTTCTTTTCGAGTTGACAAAATTGCCGTTTTCCACCAAGAAATTACATCTTGATCTGTGTAGCTCATAACGTTTAACACCAAATTAAACTTAAATGTTTAAATCCTACATAGAGAATGCTTCTTCTCTGATTCATCTGCTCTTGAACTGCTGGCACACACCAATGAAAGACCATTTAAGAATTCTTCAATTCCAACACCTGTTTGGGAATCAGCAAAAAAATGTATGAATCCGTGGTTTGTGATGAAGCTGTTCACTTCTGGGGGAATTTCAGAATTTATTTGATTATTACGCAAACCTAACACAATTATTTTCGCTTTAGGACATGTTTTTTGCACCTCATCTCTCCATTTCAAGTTCAAATCTATCATTGACTGTTCGTTTTCAATAGAATAACATAGAACAAAAACGTCAGTTTCTTGGTATGCAACTTTCCTTATCCCAATAAAATCTTCTATCTTATCAAGATCCCATAATTGAAGCTCATATGTATGATTTTCCAGGTTTACATATCTGCTTATGACATCCATTTTTGAAGGAGTATATTCATCTGGAAAATGACCATAATTTATTCGAAACAAAAAAGTAGTAACTCCAATATCAGGGGTTCCAACAAAAACAACCTTTGATCTCATTTAAAAATGAATTCATTACAATTTATTCGTAATTTAATATAAAAGTGGCAACCCCTATGAAAAATTCAAATAATTATCATTTCATTTGAGAACAAACATTTCAACTATATTTACTGTTTCAGGTTTATCGATTCTTAATAAGTAGCATATGTTCATCCTGTGTGTGAGACTCACAGTCTATATGAACCCATGCTCGTTCAATTTGGGGAATTTTTTCTATTTTGAGCTGTAAAGACTCTCCAATCCAATGGGCCACTTCCATTGGAATATCTCCTGGCATTATTATATGTAATTCAGTAAAATACATCGGACCTGCTTGAAAAGCTATAACTTGTTCAATTGAAATAATGAGCGGATGATGATTTCCTGCAACATATGTGATTGCCCTCTTGATGTCATCTGGGGCTGCTTCGCCTAAAAGCATCTTTGCGTTTTCCAAAGTGTTCATCGACCAAGATATAAACACGAAAACCGAGATTATTAAACCACCAGCGGCATCCATCCACCATTTAAGTTTATTCCCTCCCCAGTACATAAATAGACCAAAACCATTTGTAAGGACATCATTTCTATCATCTTCGGCTAAAGCATCGGTAATAGGATGACCTAATAAGTTATAAGCAATCCACATTATTAGCTTTAAAACAATGGTACCTATCATGATATAATAGGCAGTAGTTGTAGTTTTTGGAGGAAGCTCTTTAGAAACTATTGATAAAGTGCATTCAAGGATAATATAAAGCGCGCAACAGGCCATTAAAGAGCTAAATATTAGGACTCCTACTGTTGAAACACGCGATTTCCCAACAGGATAACGGAACATATCTTCGCGTGTAAATTTGGAGTGTGAGGCTGTGCAAGAAATGATTATTCCTGCAATCAAATCCAGAAAAGAATCAACAACTGAAGATATAATTGTATATGACGAGGAGGTCGATAAAGCAATTGTCTTTCCGATCATAAGAATCAAGTTAAGACCGAAAGCAAGATATGTAGAAAACCTTATACATGAAGTAGCCTCCATTTCATCTTCAGGAATGCTATTTCCATTGCTAACATCATTTAGCGATCCAATCATGTTGATCCAATCATTCATTGAGCGATAATACTTAGACTTTTCTTTCTCGATATCAGAAGACATGCATGAAATTTCTTCAAAACGAGACGATGCTATAGCAATTGAGCATTCGTCAATAATTTGTGATGAAATCAAAGGAGCTAGACCATCAGCAGGAGGAATATCATAGCAATCCACATTCTCTTTATGAGCAAGTGAGTTGTTACATCTATTACAACATTTGAATTCTATCAAATCTGCTCTTTGGGAACAAATTGGACAGTGATCTGCAATCATTGTAAAGGCCGATCCAATATTCTGATAAAATAAAAATTTACTTATGCCATGAAAATCATCACTGGGAATAGCTTTCTAAGCCTAGAACTATGATAATCAAATGTTGGCACACCTATTACATTTTTGCACTCAGCACTGAAAAACAGTGCCATTGTATTAAGCACTGGATTCTGCATTATTGAACACTTAGAAAGAGTTAATAGAGTCTGGGATATGATTGCTAAATCACTGTAGCAATTAACCATGGTTACTGGATATTGGTTGTACAAATGTATGACATAATTCCCAGCATTTTTGTAGAATACAAACTTTGTCAAAGTCCAGGAGAACCTTATTTGAATAAGATCTGTGCAGGTGTTATTGATGAGATTTATCATCTCCACCTTATTATTTGAGTTACCAGGATCCCAAAACGTAATTGCTCCACCACCAATTGATCCATCAACACTGCAATACTGGATTATCGAGTCTTTCGAACCTAAAACTTGAAAACCGGCACCATCATTGTTTCCTGTGTTCATTGATGAGTTAATATTATTGATGTAATGATATCCCTTCCATAGATCTACTACATCCTGGCTAGTAGATAAACAAAAAACCGCTGTAGAGAAGCTTACCATTATTGAGGAATTATCTGCAGGGTTGATTCTAAACGCTCCTCCTCTGGTTGCTGAACATCCATGGAAACAGCACCTCGCTATTGAGTTATTTTTTGCAGTTGATAATAATCCCCCTCCAAAAAAAGTACCGCTGGCATGATTTAAAGAAAACAAAGTGTCTATTACAGAGAAATTTCCAATGGTATTATTATATAAAATGGCTCCCCCATTTCCATCATGAACCAATCCAACAAAGGTTGATAGAATAACCAATATACAATTGACAGATGCCTCTATTCTCTTAGAAGAGCTAATATTGACTTGACAATTCGACATAAAAATGAAACACTGTAAACAGATTTATGGATGTTGATTTCAGTGAGTGTACTGTAGAAGAGGCTCTTTATGGAGATAGCCCTGATTTCAGTATATTGGGTACCGTTGATACGAATTATGCTGTTAGGTTGATTTCAAAATATTCCAAATATCGACCCTTTAGGATTAATGATTTAGTCCATTTTTGCCAGGGGTTTGGTAGATTTGATGAAATAAAGGGAATGCTTCTTGGTTTAGGAATTGAAGAGTGTCCTGCATTGATATACAAAATGTTTATAAGTGGACTCTTTTGCGCAATTGAAGTAGTTCAAACTATCACAATGAAAAAGTCATTTATTTCCAGTTATTTCTTTCACAATCATATTGATGGTTTTGATGATTATGTGAAGACTCTTAAAATTCCCATTATGTTTCACAAGGAATTTTTTGAAGATCTCGAAAATGTGTCTCGCTTTTTTGATTACGGTTTCCCAACCAACTCAATAGAGTTTTGTTTAAAATATGATGATTTAAGCAGTCTTAAAAGATTTTTTGAGGACCCATGTTTTGAAAAAGCCCAAAAAATAGAATGGAGTCCTTTCGAATGGGCACTAGCACCATCTGGGAAGCTGAACTGTCTAGAATTTTCTGGGTATTTTGGATCAATCACATGTTTCAAATACCTCCTAATGAATGGCTTTTCAGTCGATGATTGTACAACAGGAGTATCAACATGTAGTGGATCAGTAGACATTTATCATATATGTAGTAGAAACATGACAGATCCCAAACTTGCAATTCAATATTCCTCGATGTTTAATAATGTTGGTATTCTTCAGAACATTCTTGAAAGTATTAACCTAATTAATTGGAAAAATGGATTTACTTTGATCTTTTTAAAGTATTCCCTCTTCATTATGCCTCTAAAGAAGGTCATTTGAATGTCGTACAATTTTTAGATAGACACGGTTTCAATATTAATCAAGCAGATAAAAAAGTTGGTTTATTCATTAGAAAATGTCTTGTCTTCACTATGCAGCTTTTAACGGTCATTATGAAGTTGTGAAGTATTTGGTGATGAAAGGCGCAGATTTGAATTCTACATGTAATAGTATTATATAAATTAATATTCCATTACACCTTTGCATTTATGTTCTTGGAAGGGGCATCTTCAGACTGTTAAGTTTTTAGTTGAAGCAGGGGCTGATGTCAACATCATTTCAGATGGATATCCTACCGGGCCTCCAATAAATTGGGCCCTTAATGCAGGGCATACTGATATTGTTTCTTTTTTCCTTGATATAAAAACCAAATATCCAGGATGGTGTTGATTCTCATTCAAATGAGTTTTCGAGTATATTTATAAGAATTTCAGGTATGACCCAGACTTATTATTAGGGATAAATTTGCCTATATTATTATTACTTTTTTGTGATATATAGTCTAGGAATTAATATTGAGAGCCATCACCCTTGGTCATCTTGGAGTGCAATATTGAGCTCCTGAATTCTGCATTTTGGAGCCTACAAAGGCTTATAAATATGGAATTAAAAAACAAAAAGTTATTGTGTCTGTTCTCAACATGGTTTATTATTAAGTCACCAGGCCATCACATTTGGACTATATGGATCATTTTGGTACACTACTAAAGAGGGATATCCCATTTCTTGTTTTTCTTGTATTGGAGGTACTTCAGATATTGTCGAAGACGATCGCTCATATTTGTTATGTTTCATGCACATTATTACATTAAAAATGAGAATAATAATCAGAAGAAATACAATCGATGATAACATGATAGAATTATGTGCCATTTTGGTATCATTTGTTGTTTCATGCAAGGATTCAAATTGGTTATTTGTTTGATAATGAATACTGTCATAAGATCTGTAAGGAGTCTGGTATTCACATCCAGTTTCTTTGGGTGTGAGATCGGGAGGGTATGTTCTTGCAGGAGTTGGTTCAGGAGGAAATGTTCTTATTTCAGATGGAATAAAAGTATCAATTAGAGTAGCTTCAAATGTCTGAATTTCGCTTGGATTTAATGTAGAAGCAGGAGTATCATAAGGTGTTGGTTCATATGTATTTTTCATACTTGGTATTAATGATGCTTCAGGGGTCTCAAAGTTAAAACATAAATCATTTGAATAATGAGTAATTCTATGAGTTGCTGTTGATCCTGATATTGAATCACTTATACCAACCCATCCTTTGGTTAATTCATATTGATGAACAATAATACAATATGTAGCTGTAAGCCGAGCATAATTCCCATAATGAGCATCTAATAGTACATACTTATTGTTGATCATAACAAATCTTGTAATAGTATCGGATCCTTGAACGAATCTTATAACATGTCCATTTGAATAATCAACAGAATTGTTAATCACATTAAAATATGATAGCGTTCCTCCATAATAATGAAAGACGATGTGATTGCGATCTAAATTGTCGTTGATTTGGCAATATGAACTTGATAATGATCCAGGATACCAAATATGTACTCCTGACCCAAGATATGCTCGGTTTTTTGAAGCATTGTTTATAGAAAATGTTTGAGACCCATAGTACATATATACAGTACCATAAGCAGTATTCTGAATCAATCCACAGTGGGAGAAGCTGGATTCCTTTATTAGATTGATCTGTGAATTTGGTGTTTGAGCATAAATTATATGACCCATATATGTACTTTCAGCCATTGTATTTATACTCCCCATGGATCCACATGTTCTTACTATATTTGATGATCCTGATGTGGATACATATATTGCTCCACCATGAGCATTAAAAACAGTGGAATTGCTAAATGCTGAATCAGAAATACTTAAACTTGATGATCCTGTTAAGCATACAATCCCTCCATTTCCAGAGAACTGAGAAAACCTCGCAAAATAACAAGCAACAATAGAACATAATCCAGAATTTAATGTATAAGACCTTCCATTAGAGATCCGTTCGTCAACACAAGATGACATTGATCAAATGGTCTCTAAATTGTGCAAAAATACAAAATTACTTGAATGAATTGGCATTTTTTCAAAATTCAATGAAATGTGATGATTTTCAATTTGTATTGGACATCATGAGCATTATTAGTGATAAAAAAACCATCTATTGCTAGAATATCGATTTCAAAGAAATAATACTCAATGTTCATTTAAGGTTTTTTATCATATATACCATTCACCCTTCACAGATCCCAATCATATATTATGAAATTTTTCAATACTCCAGGTAATGTAATAATTTCTTACTTTTTTGCATTGAAAAAACTTTCCAAAAACGAATATTCCAGTATCCATTGATTAATGAATCAATAAATACCCTTCATTCCAGAAATCGGCTTGAATACATTGTTATTTGTTTTATTCAGTCAAAACGGTTCGGAAAAAGATACAAATTAATGTGATAAATTCTTGATTTTTTCATAATGATGAATTTACCATTTGAATTATAAAACTCGGCAAAATTATTTTCTAGTGTAGCTATGAATGCGATTGGTTTTTGTGACAAATTTGGAATCAAAATTCCATATGAAAAAGTATTTAAAGATTGGAAAAGCCCATAATGATCCAACACACGGTTAATGTTCCCAATTATTCATCCATGGAGACATTAACTTGATTAGTTATTTCATATTATGATTATAGGTATGTCAAAATGACACCATTTTTCAAATTATTTAATTTAGGGGTGATGTTGATAGGTTTTTTGGGGTCAAGGGAAGTTTAGAAAAAAATGAATTGTACTTTCTTTCATAATATACCGTAAACTTGTTTTTTTCAACAAATTTTCAAATATTGATTTGGGTGTCAAATTCAGAATAAAAAAATCGCTTAATGGTCTTTGGGAAAAAAGTTTGTTAGAAAATAAACTTACCTAAAGTGTCTGTTCTATACATGAAGGAGCATTATACTTCTACTCTTCTAATTTATTCATTCAAAGAATGAAATGTGCTAATAGTTTATCTTCTAATATTAGATGTTTTGCACCCAAAGCAGCATTTTTTAAATTACCGTTCATGTTGTCAACTCTCTTATCATATGAGAACAAGCAAATATGATAATATCCAGATGTATTATGAGAGAAATTCGATCGAGAAACACTCTCTACTTGATTCATCTGATAAGCTCGAAGTCAAGCAGAATGATTGTAAGAAGCAGACCATCTAATAGCATATATCTTTCTGAGACATGAATTAGAAGAGTTGAAGTATATTGCTTATCCGGATGAAGAACAAACACAGTTATAGAACATTTAGTTAGAACCACCTTAGCCAATAATACACCACCATTTCCATCATGTAAAGAATATCTTGAGATGAATCAATTTGAAATATTGATAATTATTCTACATAAAACCTTCCTTGATCTATCCTTACATTTTCACCCCCCAAACCAACATCCCAAATAATTTCATTATGATTTAAACACACAATACAAGAACATTCTTAGAATGGCAATTTACTCATAATATCATTAAAATTATCACTGCATTTAAGAATGAAAATGAAAATATCACACTGATCTCTTTCTTATAAGCAATTTGATTAGTACACATACATTCAGCATATGATCTATGAATAGTCTCTCTTGGAGTCTCTCTGATTGTTTGATCGATTGTATTGATTGGAGATTGTTTTAGAGTGTTCATTGGAGATTCATTTAGAGTATTGATTATAGTTTCTCTTATTGTTTGATCGATTGTTTTCTCATATGTCATTCTGATTGTTTCTTCATTTGTTCTTCTGATTGTTTCTTCTACTGATCTCTGAAGAAGAGGTATATCGGCATTACAATGAATTGATTTGAAGAATTGTAATTGATAAGTGATTGTATTAGTGAATGAATTATTATTTGATATTGATACTGCAGTTGAAGTAGAGATTGATGCAGAGTGATCTATGAAGGAATGAGATACTTCAAGAGAACCTGAAGATACACAGAATAGATAGTTTTGATTACTCTTGAATATGCAATACATCATCATTCTTGATCCTGCTCCTTCGACATATACAACTCCATAAGATGGACTGTTGTTATGAACAATGTTAGCATATAACATTGATATTGTTCCTGAGATAGAATAGAAGTATATGCAAATGCAACCAGACACCTTGTTGTTTGAGAAAGTACAATGTGAGCTTGTGAATGAGGATGGAGAAGAGATAAAAATACCAGAAGACTGATAAGCATTGTTCATCGAACTGTTTGTGTTGTCAACACACTGATTACCTGTTCCTAAGCGAATAGAATAATATCCAGATGTAGTATGAGAGCAATTTGATACTGATAGATAATCCACTTGATTCATCTGAGAAGAAACAAGATAAGCAAAATGATAACTAGAAGCAGAACAACTATTTGCACATATCATTCTGAGATATGAATTAGAAGAAGAGAAGTATATTGCTCCTCCTGATGAAGAACAAACACAATTATAGAACATTGAGTAATTGACACTCATTGAGTATGATCCACTATTAATACATATCACACCACCATCTCCAGAGTATGATAAATATCTTTTGAAGAAACAATTTGAAATATTGATAGTTTTGTCTTCATAAGATCTTCCTTGATCTAAAGTTTCACTTTCACAGCCCAAACCAACATCCCAAATGATCTCTTTAGAATTCGACCTGAATGACAATAGAGGTTCAATTTGGTAATTTTTCGTATTTTCGAAAAACTTGACAACTTGTTTTAAAAGTGATAAGTGTTGTTTTCCCTCATATAGTCTTTCGAAATTCTTAAGATTAATAATCCACAAAAATTCAATAATAATGCTTGTAATAGTTGCTGCTTTGAATGTATAACTGATATATTTGGTAGTTTTTTTTTGATTTTTAGTAGTATTGGGATCTTTTTTCGAGAATAAAAAGGAAAAATTCAACAAATATGATATTTTCTTTTGATTTTTCAATAATCGAATGATTTTGATTCCATTTGATCCAGAACATATTAGTTCTCCCAAATAACTTAGATTACTTGAATAATTAAAAAAAACAATATTCAAAATGAATACTTCAAAAACATAAGACTTGGAGGAGGTATATTGGAATATTTCGTTAATATTAGTTATCATAAGAGAAAAAACATGATCAAATATTGAAGATAAATGTATTCTTTGTTCAAATATTTGGCACAAATATAAGTTAAACAACATGTTCATAATGTTTTTTTCATATAATGGCTTGGATCCTGTTGGTGAACTACCCAATAGTAACATTTTCACAAAAAATATTAAAATTGAAGATTTGACAACAATAAAGGTCAAATGAAATTGAATACATGTTGATCATTAATGTAAGACTTTTCAATTAAAAGCAAAGTTATAAACTGGTTCCAAAAAAGTAAATTCCACTCGTTTCGGAAGTGCTTATGAATTTATTATATAATGTGAATGGAGTTCTGAACATTTTTTGAAATTGAGGAAAACCTTGATGTCACTTTTTCATGTTTACTAATACAACGTTTTGGCTGAAATCCTCCAATTTTTATGTTTGTGAATTTTTTTCTCTGGTTAAAAGATAACTTTGAGCATTTCATAGTGCTTGTGATCATTAGATAGGAATGAATTATTTTAATAAGTCCATAATGAGCTATTAATTGTTGAGATAATTGATTCACATTAGTTTTCATTCAGGACTGGGCTTTAGGAATTGTGTTAGTTAGTTGAATTTTTTTTATCCATTCTGAAGACAACTTAAAACTGGTTGTCAAAAGTAATGGGGACATGAGCTAGGCATTTTGGAGATTTGTTTTTGCTTGATTATGAATTTGCTAGTTTTGTTCTATATAATTCACTTTACTTATGTGAAGTAAACATTTGGAGATGTTTGAGAGAGGCTGATCTTTTTGGGACACCCTGCGCAACAACAAATGTTCAACAAGATATTAATAGAGTGGATTCTTCAGGGTGAATCATACAATGAGTATTGTTATTGGTCCTGTTTCTCGTATGAGCTTCATTTTTTCACTAAATAGAAGCCATAGATGAATCATGAATTAGGTAACCTCACATGTTGTTGTCAGCTATCGCTTGAACAATTGAATTGAATTTTATTATGAGCTCAATTTGTAGAGTCATTTCCCTTTTTCATGAAGTCAACTATTATATCCTCAAAAAGGACATATTTTGGGGTTATCGTTCTTGATTCCAAAACTTGATTATTGTGTCTATTATTAAAACAATTGGGAGTATATTCTTTCTCTATACAATTTAGTGGTTTGAATTCGTTTAATTCTATTCATTAATATTGAATTGTATAGTATGAAATTTCGATGTTAGAAAATAAACTTACCTAAAATGTCTGTTCTATACATGAAGGAGCATTATACTTCTACTCTTCTAATTTATTCATTCAAAGAATGAAATGTGCTAATAGTTTCTCTTCTAATATTAGATGTTTTGCACCCAAAGCAGCATTTTTTAAATTACCGTTCATGTTGTCAACTCTCTTATCATTTGAGAACAAGCAAATATGATAGTATCCAGATGTATTATGAGAGAAATTCGATCGAGAAACACTCTCTACTTGATTCATCTGAGAAGCTCGAAGTCAAGCAGAATGATTGTAAGAAGCAGACCATCTAATAGCATATATCTTTCTGAGACATGAGTTGAAGTATATTGCTTGTCCGGATGAAGAACAAACACAGTTATAGAACATTTAGTTAGAACCACCTTAGCCAATAATACACCACCATTTCCATCATGTAAAGAATATCTTGAGATGAAACAATTTGAAACATTGATAATTTTTCTACATAAAACCTTCCTTGATCTATCCTTACATTTTCACACCCCAAACCAACATCCCAAATAATTTCATTATGATTTAAACACACAATACAAGAACATTCTTAGAATGGCAATTTACTCATAATATCAATAAAATTATCACTGCATTTAAGAATGAAAATGAAAATATCACACTGATCTCTTTCTTATTAGCAATTTGATTAGTACACATACATTCAGCATATGATCTATGAATAGTCTCTCTGATTGTTTGATCGATTGTATTGATTGGAGATTGTTCTATAGTGTTCATTGGAGATTCATTTTGAGTATTGATTATTGTTTCTCTTATTGTTTGATCGATTGTTTTCTCATATGTCATTCTGATTGTTTCTTCATTTGTTCTTCTGATTGTTTCTTCTACTGATCTCTGAAGAAGAGGTATATCAGCATTACAATGAAGAGAATTGAAGAATTGTAATTGATAAGTGATTGTATTAGTGAATGAATTATTATTTGATATTGATACTGCAGTTGAAGTAGAGAATGATGTAGAGTGAT